>JGI24159J19872_10000651_pt1 | contig 33009 bp, 20 predicted proteins | sample Ectturendosymbi4_FD_19872 | JGI IMG/M metagenome (IMG submission 19872) | reverse complement strand
GCTTTTTCTAGCAAAACTTTCAAGCAGCAACGTTAAAGCAGTGGCGTTAACCAGAGCACCTGAAAATGAAGGTGAAAATCAAGACATTAGCTTGGAAACAATCACACTCAGCCTGGCTGGACATGTTGACATGCTCTTTTCCGTTTTTTTGTTTGTAATCTCTGGTTTCTGCTTTTATTGTTCGGGTGAATGTTGTTTCTTGCGGAGTCACTCTCTAGCTTATGAAATACTTATTCTTAGTAAAAATACACTCTGGCATTTACATCTCGCAGCTAACTGCATGTGCATTTGAGTAAGCACATTCTCGATTACCGCAAAAAACAAACAGGAACCTTGAGAATCAGCGAAAGCATAACTTTTACAAACGATGACGTCATTAATTACGTCGTAGGTGCCCTCCAGTAAAAATTGCTCCGGGCCCGCCTACCCTTTAATCCGGCTCTGCACAACAGCTCACAATTTTAACTGAACAAATGAAAGGGAGAAATCTTTCTGAAAGAACTGTCAGTAGCAATTATGCCCCTAGTCGTGCAAGATAAAGTTGAAGTTTCATTGGAACTTAATCGGTTAGACATTTTAACATGGTTCAAGGGCCTGTGTTTTATTCTGACCACGTGCTTTCAAGTTTTTTCAGAGCAGGGGTTCCCAACCTGGGGTGCATGCAGGGCCAGACTTGTTGATACGAGGCCCAAGGCAAATCCACTTGTGAGGCCCGCTTGTCCACTGTTACGAGGTAAAAATAGAAAAGCGTTAATGAATTTGCGCTGAGCCGAAAATGACGATATTGATGCTCTAAATGTACGGTCAATAAAAAGTTATAAATCATTACTAGAGTGCCCCAGGATCACTGCGCTTGTTGCTGCCTTCGACGCAAAAGTGTTCAATGACACGGAATTGTGGAAATCATACCTGGGTGGCGGGAACATGATTTAATTTCCACAGGGAAAGCAACCGAAAATGTCACCGTTAAAAATTTCACAAAACACATGGCCCACGTTTTTTCAAGTTTCACATCTATTTTTTCTTATCTGTGCTCAAGAAAACAAACACACTGCGCATATGTGTGGTGGGATAAAGATGTTAAAGCACAACGTGACTACCACGTTGCGACTGGCTTGCCACGCCAGTAAAAATCACACACACAAGCAAAACACGTCAAAGTGAAACGCACCAAAATGGTTGCAACTGCTAGGTTCACGATTCACGTGTTTGTTACTTTTTCAGACTGCTGAGAATCGAACCCAACGTAACCGTTGCGTGAAACGATGTGGAGTTTGTACCAGAACCGTCGCCAGAAAGTCTTTAATAGGGGGCTTTACATTTACGCAGGGGGACTGACATTCTGAAAATTTGGTAAAATCTCCACTGATTTATAGTGTTACATATTTAAATTTGGAGGGGCTGAACCCACCAACGCTCCCCGTGGCGACGGGACTGGTTAAACTTCCCCAATGCTGTCATTATTGAAATACGTACAAAAAGTTAAAACCATCGAATCAAGTATGGCTGAACAGCACAGCAAACAATTGAAAAGTTTTTTTCCTGACCTTCTTCATAACAAAATCATCTAGGAATTCACTGAGATTTATTTGCTTAAGTTTGTCACTTTTAATGCACCGAATGCTTATTGTGGGCAACCTCTCCTGGAACACTGCGGCCCTTCAATTCATTTTTAATTATCTTGAATCTTGAGACTTTTCTCCTGAGCAGTGAGTGACCATCAAGCTAACAAGCAAGGGTCCACGTGGTTGGATAAACCAAAATCCACTAATCTAAACGTATCAGACTCAGGGGCGTAAGGAGGGGGGAATGGCGGCACAATTCCCCAGGCGCCGAATCACTGCGAGGGGCACGGAATGGCTTCGGGTGGCACCGAAAAGTCCTAACAAGGACACAAGTACTTTCTTTAATACAGTACATTTGTTTCCGAAAGACCTCAGGTTCGAACATGGATGGGCCGAACTTGCTTCTTGCCCAGACGCCATCTAACTTCGTTACGTCCCTGATCAGACCCAGCAGCGCTTTTGCCATATTCTTGCTGTTAACCTTTTCTTTTGTCTCTTTGGGGTAGGGTTCTGTGGCTGCCAGTTGGCAAAGTGACTTTTGCTTGCTATTCAAGCTCATTTTCCTTAGCATGGAGGAGTACAAACTTGCGCAAGTACTAGCAATCTGATTTCTGAATGACTTTGTTCAAGAAAATTAAGATGGAAAAATCACATCTAAAAATACCGAACGAGCTTTATGTATTGGAAACGCCAAAAAAGCTGCAGTATTGTTCAGAAAAAGCAACTATGTTTTTATTGTAGGATAATGCTGCTAGCCCTACACATAGCTCTTATCTACAGTACAAACCTGTGCTTTGATCAGGTGCATTTCAAACAGAAACGGCCACAAGTTCTTTCGTCTGATTCACACGAAACAGTCGGTGCGATTCACCATACATAGAACGCAACAAAACTTCCGTTGAGTATTACGACACAGTAGTCGGCATGCGGCTTGACCAAATCTGATTAGGTGAATAAAACTAACTTCCATGAATAATTAAGACAAAACGTTTTGACGAATATATATCGAACTGATCATATTCCGGCAATTGGCTCTATGCGTACCACAGTTTGCTGGAGGCCCCTTTGGATCTTGAGGCCCTAGGCTCAAGCCTACATAGCCTGTTGGTAAATCCGGCCCTGGGTACATGTATCCCTAGTGATACATTTGCCTATCTGAAGGGGTACATTTGAAATTAACAACATATGGGAAAAATATATTTATATATGATTTGCTTCCAATATTTATACATATACCAATGAATAATATTTTGAAAAATCATCATATGCTTTTTTTTAAATACAGTAACTTTGAGACATAAAAACAGAGTCTATCTTCATAGTTCTAAAAGTCTAAAAGTTATACTAAAAATTCAGTGGATTTTTGTTATGTTACTCAGCCTTTTTGTCATAACAAATTTTACGGGTACATGCTCATCTGTCGAAATGCTGAAGGGGTACATGTTCAGAGAAGGGTTGGGAACCCTTGTTTTAGAGCAATATACTTGGTCAGCGGCTTTTTGCAAAGTTATTAGTATAGCCGATGCAGGGCTCCATGATGCCAATTCAACTTCAGTTGTTTTTTTCCGCGAATTGCCGTGTTTTCTTTTCCCAGAGATGCGCGGTGTAGGCATGAACTTGAAATACTGTATTTTAAATTACAACCAATCTTTGAGAACAGCTCTGTGCTTGAAATGTCACCTTCACGTCGTCGGCACAACAAAGGTTTGTGATCTGGTTCACGTGATATAATGACGCCTTGATGTTTTGATTTGTTTATTGGTGGAGCTATCCGCTTCTTTTCTCCGCCTCCGTTTTGTTCAGAACCCCTACCGCGTTTCCCACTGTTCGATTTGACGTAGTTTACAGCCATGAAATGTCGATTCGCTGCACGACGCTGGATGTGCCTCGTGGCCTTCCGCACTATGAATCGATCAAAGCGTAGGGAACAATTTTTTGACTGACCGAAGCAATGCTTTTCGTCGTTTATTTCGCCAAACATTTCGAAGCGAAAGTTTCAGCATATTTTACAACTTTATCGCCAGTCAGCACTGCCAAGTGCCAATGCTTGTTTATGTGAAATGTATGGGATCTTGCGCAGCACTTAAAACTTTCAGTCGGACATTTTCGGCAGCAGCAACTACCAGTTGTTTGCTTGAAAAAGGGGTAGAACCACGCGATTGTGCTTCAAACTTAGTAAGTAGGACACGAACATTTTCAAAGGATTGGATTCGACAATAAGTACGCAGATGGAATGATGTAAGCAATGGGGCTTTAAAATGATTGTTTTTTAAACGTCCTTTCAAAGAGGAAACAGGTCACGCTTTAGTTGAGTTGATTTTATTTGGCGATAATTAATATTCAGCTAGAATAAACACAAATTAGTGCAAGGACGCCAGGGCATTGAAGGAACCGGAAGGTTGTCGAGTCGATGCCTCTCAGTACGATGAATATTTCCAACAACATCAAACTCCGTACGACGCTATCACGGTCTTTGAGGTGTCATTAACAGAGCGTATGGCTTTCTATTCCTGCTGCTTGCCATCAAGCAATTTTGAAGTCACGGGTGAAAGGTTTTCTTTTCCACGCAATTGTTCAATCACACGCAGCAAAGCGTTCGAACTGCACAAACATTGAACATCGCACTCCCTGCGCTTACCGTGTTCGCAACTCCTGCATAAACAACATGCCAGCAGGATCGTTCAAATACCGACTGGTCTGATAAGAACAAAATTCCTTCGCTGACTTTAAAATGGGATTGTTGCCAAGACAGAAATAAGTGAGATCGTGGGCAACACAAAAGAGTTATGTTGGTAGGTACAATTACCCTTGCTCTTTCCAACTGTTCTTCCTTTACAAAAAGTAAAACTCTGTGTGAAATGTACTTTTATCATTTTACGTAATAGATATGTTCTATAGTTTCATTAAGCGTCAAGGCACCAGTTGGCAGGGAATTAGAATACTATGCCTGTTGGATAGGTACGCGAAATTATTGAGAGTTTAAATGATGATACCTACACCATGATCACCACAGACCTATACACATTTTGCCGCGTAAGCCACAGCAAAACAAATCGAGAGTTCTATTTCTATGACGCAAAGCAAATGCACTTGACGAAATTTCCGAATAAAATGTACTTTAATGTGTTTGTAAATATGGCGCGCACTTCGCAGATTCAGGTCATGCAGTTACAATAAAATCGCGTTCGACAATCTTTCGGCCATGACATGCCGGATGTGTAATGGCCCTTCGGTAAATAAAGTCACACTGTGCTGTTACAGGCATAAATTGGGTTCTAGTTTCTTATTGCTTCTCTCAAAGCCATCATCCTCTCCAGTAGAGGTTCTGTCTCAGTACGACTACTACTATGTACTGTAAATGTAATCTTCTACTGTACACCTCACTGACAACAGGCAAACGTATTTTTTTATTGTTTACACCGAAATAAAAATTATTAGAATTTGATTGTTCTCAACCTATCTCATACAGTTCACCTCAAATAGCTCACTTTTTCAACTAGTCAGACCTATTCTGTGAAACAGAAATTAATCAAAGTCATTTATCAATTTCTTAATCCGATAAAAAAAAATTTGTGCATACTGATAAAGGCTTGCTGTTGGTGATTTTTTTCAATCAGATCATATATTTTTGATTTTGCTGGTTTCTATCGAAGAAGGCTTGTGAAATTGTACTTATTTCATCAAAACAGTTTTGAAGTTTTTTAAATCTGATATTTAAACATATGTGAGTAGGTGTGGGGCAGGCAATTCACGCAACACCCAACCAGTAAGACGTTAGTTGTTGCGTGAAATGCCATTTCCATCGTATCAAATTACTTTTTTTCGTCGAAGGTAAATAAGTGTTCGACTTCAGTTTTTGAGAGTGCTTGAAGTGCTGCGGTTTAGATCCTGCATCATGTCTGTCTGCTTATTACCGTGATTTATCGAAGCTAAGAGAGGGTTTCGACCCCAAAATGACGAACGACGAACCATTCGAAAGTGAGGTGTACTACTGGGCCTTTTCAGCAACTGGCCATTGTTTTCAAAACGTAAAAAGTCGAGTAGTTTACTGAAAACTGCGTTTATAACAGTTTCATTTAACAACACTAATTTAGGCCAAGGGTGTTTTTAGTCCTGATTGACGATTTTATTCGGGTCTACATTATAGACACGTGGAAAGATCATACGAGATCTTATGTGCTGAGGTCTTGTTCCCAGGAAAATACGGCTTTTGATTGAACTTCAGTTCGACCCTGCTTGCTTTCACCCAGTTTATATTTTCCGAACGTAGGTGATGGCTTTCGGTGCAAACTACAGCGACAAACCTACGTTTGGTAAGGGGTGGGATTGTGAGAAAAAATTTCAGCAACCGGCAAGGGCGGAAAGAAGTGCTGACGGAATGAACGCTGACTCAGTCATTCGAATCCAACGCTACGCTGCAATACGTCACTGTGTTCTTCAGCAAACAAGGTCTAGTGTGGCCGAAGGCGAGAAAAACTGAAGCACCTGCACAGCGTAGCGCTTCTAACGTTGCACTGTGTCAGAGATCCGGGAAGTTTAGACGTGGTGGCATCATCGGCACATATGCAGTGCTGGGCTGAAACGCATCGCAGCTCGCTGACTCAGTGAGGGAGTTCGAAGCCAGGGCGACTTCTCAACGTCGCGCTCCATTGATTCTGTTTTGAATGCGAGCCTGTGCGTTCCGCACAAAAATTCTTGTCAACAGTACGCAGTCGGTTACGCGATAGCGACGACGTGTTGTCGCAATGGAAAGGGAAGCTTTCGGTTGTTCTGCGGTTATGCGGAGGCATAACCTTCGCACGCAAATTTCCACATGCTCATGAATTCTCGTTAGATGCAAAATAAATGCATTGGATGCGGTCAGATATGAATGATTAAGTTCAGTGGCAGCTATAGTCAAAAAACACAGGTTTCTTGTGAACGAGGAGAATAGATTTCGGCGGCTAGACAGTCGAAACGCAGCAGTGTTTATTGGATGTATAATTGGTTTGCTGCAATGGTCTCTGCTAGGTTGAAGCGATAGAGAAGTTTTCATTTGACATTAGAGAGTTAGATTTTAATGTATGCTGTGTTTATTAATATGTGTTTTCATGTCCTGTTTACTGATCACACCCACCCACCTCATTTTGTACTGTTCATGTTATTGCCCATGGTGATGGTGGTTAACTATGCCACAATAACAACATTTTCTGTACAATTGTATTCTTGCTATATTTGTTTCAACTGATTCTACGTGTGCGGTGTGGCAATTTTGCTGCCTCTAGAATTTCTTATACACTAACATCTGTTCAGTTTTGGTTTTATAAAATATTTTCTATGTGTACTTGAAACGTTTGCGGTCTAATTATCTATTGCTAAGCGTGTTCAACTTTATTATTATGATCGATAGGGAATGTCTTAAATCTGTAATAATTATCGCGTTGACAGAAGTGTGAAGCAGTCAGACCAAACCTTGCAACTACCAGCAAGACCAATTTCAGCTAATGCACTGGGCAGAAACAAGTTTCAATGAGGAACACGTGTCAATTCAATACCTCTGTCTGTTTAAACTGCACTGTCGCGTATAGGCTAGCTGCTGAATGTTTCCTTGCCGGCGAGCCGTGACGAAAATGCCATCTGTTGCTGCACTATTGAATTTCTAAATATCAGGATATTATCAACTCGCCTGCACAGAGGCGTGTGGTTTCGCCTGTCTTTCATTCTGTGATCCTTTGATGTGTAAACTCGGTTCCTTTGATGCGTAAGCTGAGTTTCAACGTTGTGGAGTTAGTTTGAGACGGGGTTCGCGGCAAGCAGTTTGTTTGATTCAAACAGTAAGGAGAAAAAATGTTGTTGTGACTTTTAAGAAACGCCACTTTTGATACCTGCTGTGGTTTTATTTACGATGCATGGTAATTCATCACGCTTTTTGGTTTACCTGAAACAGCAGCCGTTGAATAAGTTTTTATTGCACAGGGTATTAAAAGACAATTTTTACGACAGGTCGCCGGACTGCGACGGCAACAGTAACTTGCAAGGCATACAGAATACGGTGCAACACTTAATAATTTGTTTGTTTGTTTCAACCTAAACGTAGTTGCGGTATTCTGTTACCTGCCTTTCAAATCCCCTCTAAACCAAAAATTATTAACTTTTGTCCACCACGCCTCCCTTAAGTAATTGCTTCTTGTTTCGTACCCCTATGACTTACAATAAGTTGTGAAAGCAAAAGTATTTTTTTGGAAATTTATTTATCACGCATTAAGGAGATACGTGAGTGCGAAAGGGCTCTCACCCTCCTGGAAATTTGTTGACGCTCCGCTGGGAGGCGTGCCACCTCGGTTGAGAACTTAAACCTTTATCATAAAAAAAATCAATACTGTACTTTATGTTGGTCTAACGGTTCATCATTGTATTATATGTTGTTGACTGTGCTATACAGCGATGGGAACCTATGAACTTATTTAGTATCACAGCCGAATGAATTGTAGAATACCACGGGCGGGCAACAAAAAATTCTTTATTTTATCTTAAAATGTTATTGTTATCTTCCTAACAAGAATACGGAACGAAGACTATGAGGAACGAGAGAAACTTCTCTCGACCTGTATCTGCTTACCTTGGAGCTTCATTTAGACGCAATGTTTGTTGTAATTTGCGTAAGGAAAACCTTAACGACGGCCACATAAATTGGTCACGCGGGCCGCATGTGGCCCGTATGCCGCAGGTTCACCGCCTGTATTTAAAAATGTGATGTATGTCAAACTTCATTGTGCTGCAATTATGCTACATTTGTTTTGAGAACAATCAAATGCTGCTTCTAAACGTTTTGTAAATTGTTCTTGGCAATGATAATAGTATTGCCATATTGGCAGTAAGTGATAGCAAATAGGAAACCAACTTGTTCATTCACTGTAGCTAGCTCGCTAGCGTGAAGTCGAACTTCTAATCGAAGCAGTAGTGTGAAGCAAAAGCGATCAGGAAGAGACAGATTTGTAGAATTTCGGTTCTGCCAGATTGACGTTTATCGGTGTTTGTGAAGCACACTAGCAGCTTCTATAGATCTGGGTTTGCTGGTTTCGCCGATGCAGGGCCGCGTTTCACAATCGTTAGATTGAATGTTAACACGAATGGTTGTGAAACTAAATTTTGCACTAAATCCACCGCTTGGTTGTGAAGTGAGACGGTGGGCGCTGTATTTGATCACAAAAGCTGATTTTCATAATTAACAGTCGTTTCTTAGCTTGTTGTCAACGCATAGAATCTTGTTACAACCAAATGCCCTCGGGACATAACTCTTGACGCTGTTTCGCATACCACGCGTCTGAGGCGTTGCTTTGCAGGGCTGAGCTTGCAACTAATGATTGTTGGCAGGCCGGCAAACAATAGGCCGACGAGCAAGTCTCTTAAAGAGTTCGTTGTTCATATAAAATCATAAGCATGGTACACCTGGTCTAGCGATGGTACACCTGGTCTTTTGAAGCTCATTGCAGATCCACCGCAACTGTAAACTAGCTACACTTAACAACGTTATTAGCACTGCTCAATGATTGTACTGCTGTTGCTTACCTACCTACAATTTCTATATCAATATTTGTCGATTGGTTGAAACCTCTGGATGGATGACATATTCCGAAGACCGCAGTCGACATGTTTCGTGCGTTGCAATCTTAGTCTTCTCCAGACAGCGTTTCAGAGAACCGTGTAAATGAGAATGGGAGACGTTAGAATAACAAGACTTGGCAGGTGGGCACTCAGACTTCCATCGTCACAAACAAAAATTTAAACCAACTTTTCTGCGGCCCACTACAAAATCATGCACCCCCGTGAGCAGGGGTTCGCGCCGCTGCGATTACCGGTAGTTGGTTGCGAAGGTCACCTTTCCCTAAACAACGTGTCTAGAGTAACTTGTTTCCGTTATTGAATCATAACCTTTTGTCAGTGTAAAACTGAAGTAGATGAATGTGTTCTGCTTTGTTTTTCTTTTTCAGAATTTGTTTATTTAGCGGCAGGCGTTAGCCCAGGAGTCACCAACCTTTTTGAAACTGAGAGCTACTTCTTGGGTACGGATTAATGCGAAGGGCTACCAGTTTGATATACATTTGTGAAATAAAATATTTTGCTCAATATACCGTAAATGATGTTATCATCAACAAAATTAATCATATTCATCTTTGTAAAGACACTGATCATGTTCATTCTATTATTAACAGGCCTGCGGGCGACCCACGTGGTCCGTGCAGGGGGCCTGGTGCCCGCGGACACCATGTTGGTGACCCCTGTGTTAGCCTGATCAATGCAATCGTGTATCGCGACGAGCTAGTATAAGCAAAATAGAACAAGTTAATTCTTTCTTATTATGGTTTTTAGGCAAACGATGATTGATGTTCGCAATTCTGTATTGAAATTTGAAATTCTTTGGTGGTTGGTTAATGATTTACAAGGAATACTTCAGGTTGATAAATACTGTAAGCGTGTTGAGCCAGTTTTTGAACTGAAACGTCGGTTCATATAGGTCAGTGGTCCCCAACCGCCAGACAGCAGCTCACTGCTGGTCCGTGAGGCATTTCTGTTTGGGCAGTACAGAAACAATAAATGATTTAGTCATTTGCAAAAGTATCGGTCAGGACCACTCTGAAAGCCACAACGACATACTGCTGCAAAGTTGGAAAATGTATCATTCATTTTCCAAATTATATAATTTCATCAAAGGAACACATTGTTACATCGTATTCAATTCTGGATGCTTTCAGATTTACTAATGTATATTTACGGTCAGCTGTAGTGCAAATTAATGAATGGAGGGTCTTTTCAACCATGTTTAAAAGAGTGAAAAATGAGCAAAAAAATTAATTGCTGGTTGTTAAGCCTGAACAGGTATTAACTTTGCACATGGAAAGGTTCTCAGAAGGGCAGATTGCAAAAATTATATGAGATGAATTAAATTGACAGGCATTGAAATTTGTTGTTGTATTTTTGCTGTATTTGTCTGCCTCAGTTTGAAGGCCTGTCTGTGCAAATAAAGCCTACTTTAAACCGTTTCGCAATGTTAGAGAAGTTGGGGACCATTGATCTAGGTCAATCCAATTTCTTATTAGGTAAGGCCGCTTTTCTCTGTGTGACTGTGTTGTTGGCGAAGAAACGTCCTTTATCGTATGTCTTTCGGAAAGTCAGCTAAACTAAACACTCTGAAAACCGGCCTGGTTTGCTTCCTGAGCAAATTAATTTTGAAGAGCGAGTAGTAGAGAGTTTGTGTACAACATGTGCCGTGACAAGTACAGCAAGATTTTTACCGAAAAAGCTTGGGTTAAGTTTGAAGTGAGTGCACGGCAGGGAATCGTAAATGGCGTTGGAACATAGGGAATTTGAAAAAAAGGAGCCTGTAGAGCAGTGGTTTTCAACCTGGGAGTCGCGAGCCCCAGAGGGGTCGCGAGTAGATGTTTTATGTACACAGCTGTATTGCCTTTGCTTTATTAGAGTTTTAGCTGGGGGTCGTTGGGTTATAGCGAGTTGCTAAATGGGTCGCGGTACAAAAAACGTTAAAAACCACTGCAATAGAGCCAAAAACGAAAAGCGTGGCTGGATTCGACTAAGTGCTGTTATCTTTCCCGATCCTAAGTTAGAATTGCACTTTATGGAATTTCGAGGAAAGGAGCAGCTTGATTGCTGCTTATTTATTTTAACGGTCAAACGTAGTTCCAGACGAACGCGTGGCATGTGGTGTTTAATAAGAATTTACAGCTGCGTAAGCATTACTTCTGACTGTAACAGATGCCACTATATTCTAACGGACCCATATAGCGGGTGTCTCTGCATAGCAATGAAATTGGATATAGGCATGATGGAAAAAACTTTGGTCAGAAGTTGGTTGAATTGTCTAGAGGTAGAAACGTAGGTAAAGCAGTACGGTAAATGACATTTTATTTTAGGTCTAAGTCACGCTCTTCTTTTTAAACATTCAGCAAAGCGTGGCGTCATACTTTTGAAAAAAAATCGGCATTCACATGGCTTCATAATACAGCCATCCTTCCAGGTACATTTCGTTTTCCTTCCTCGAGCGTATCTCTGCAAGACGTATACGCCGTCTGCGGAACTGGAGCTTCTGTCTTGTATGACTTCTTGTAATCTTGTACATGTGCGTACCAACAGTAATCTCACTAATATGTTTGACCTTTCTGTGAAAAGACCGGCGCGCCACCCAAGCACGATCCAGTAGAATGCAGGAAGATTCATAGACTAACCACAAAGTTATTTTGCTGTGCTGTAGTACGAACAAATATTTTTTCCCAATATATATTTCCCGTAAATAGTGCGATTCAACGGGTGCTTTATAAACGAGTTCAGTGAATAGGTTTTATGGGTAAAGTATTTTGAAACAAGTTATGTGCCACTAGGGGTCAAACTGCCGTCTTCGGACAGCTTCTTTACGATTCGCGAAGGAAGGTAAAGATTTTGGTGGTCGACTTTTTTATTTGTTGGTGGCAGCAGCCACGCGGCGATAAATGCGCCGCGATATTCCGCCGAAATGTGTGATTCACAGTGCCGAGTCCCTTGCCCTCACCCTACGATTGCGTTCGCGACTTGCTCAGCCGCTGAATCGTTCGTTGACTTTTGATGTGACTCATAATAGTTACACAGGAACCAGCTTGTTGAGTTTCGTCAAACCGTGATAGTCTGGAGTATTTGTAAATGAAACAATCACGGTATATCACCATAGCACAGGTTAGGCATTACGCGACACTTGTGACGGGTTAGTAAACGATTCACCAATTCGTCGCCAGCCATAAACCCACCAAGCGTAATGATCCGTTTCAAAAGTAATTGCCCGTAACAAACTGCTTTTAACAACCGTAGTAAATACTCAGATTTTCAAAGCTTGATTATTTTAAACCTTCAACCATCACTCGTGGTTACTGGACGTGATCATATCTAGAAACTGATTTTAACAGTATTACTACTCACGAGGTAGTATGCTTCAGAGGTGGGGCCATTGAAGTCAGTGCAGGGAAGGTTAACGGGCTAATATCACAGTGAAACAAAAATCCTTTTCATGAATTCATTGTGGTTTATCCCAGACTCCACGTACGTGAAAGTTGCCAAATTCGAATTCTGAGCATATAAGTGCTTAGCGGTTGATGGTGGTTTGCCGAGTGCTGCTCATATTTTTGAGACGTTTTACAACACGCAAGTTTTCACGCTTGGTTGAATGTCAAAGATGATCTGTTAGCAGTTGCTATTGCTTTGAGTCCACGTAGTGCACTGCCAGTCTCGCTGCTTTTGTCAGCTTTACTGCGCTTCAAAAACTAACTTGGTAAATTGTCACTCTGTAGTTCCGTGAAAGAACCGCAAATCCAGTACTTGCGACACTTGATCAATATAGTAAACAGCCCATTTATTACAACTTGTGCTAATACCTGTGGCAACGCTAGAGCATGGTTTGGTTCTAAAAATGTTGGGTGTGGTTTTAATGTTGCGAAATACTTCTGTTGCGATTCCTACGAAGCAACTCGACTAACTCTGCAGAATCTACCAAAATTATGCTCAACAAGTTTGTTGTTGACTGATATCACTGTCGCTGCATCTTCTTTTGCAAAAAAACACCATAAAGCATGTATGGGACTTGCAATTTTTGCCGTTAGCAAGCGCCCTTTGAAGCGCAGAAGCGCGTCGTCCTTGATACCCGTAGTTCCTTCGCAACCTTAGGCTAGCAGGCGTTGGTCGGTAATGCTCCAATGCGAAATACCCGCAGGATGAAAATCACAGCCCTAAGTTGGCAACCATCTAACAACGCCAAGCAGCACTTTGTATTGGTGCCGCAGCAGTGTTTAAATTTCGTGCACCCAAAAAAATTTAAGTGCCTTTTTTAGCAAAAATAGACAAATGAAGAATGGCAAAGGGGACTTTCAATTGGTAAAATGTCGTGAAAAAGGCCAAAATATGTTGTTTGTGAGCGCTCGTCGTCGGTTTGTAGGTCATCGGAAATTTACTGCACTTGAGGCGCGACCTCTATGAACCAAATAGAAACTAATTCAAGCGAGTAAAGAAACCGTGCCTTGTAAAGAGTCAATACATCTCTGAAATTAGCTTGTGCAGCGCTGTTCGCTCTCACGAACACTGGCGACATTAAAGCGTATGTTTTTGCGAACGGCCGGTTGTGACCTCATAAGGTACGACTGACTGGCACGAGGCACTGTCGTTGTTTTTGTTTTCCACAGGCATGCTTGTCATGAGACCCAATACATCGACTTGAAGTTCGCCCTTATCTGCCTACCATGTTGAGTTCAAGCCCGGCACTTCACTCGCAGCAACGTTTGCACTCCCTGTGGTACGGTTTTGACCGCGGTACCGCTCTCAGCTTGCAAATAGCCTGCCACATAAGGACAGACTGCCTCTTAATTCAGGAAGTTAGTCCGCATGTGGACAGATGTTTGCTTCTTTGAAAATGTCTTGAAGGAACGTTCGTTTTCTTTTTTGGAATACGGACGTTTTTTTTGAAAACATTTTTATCTTTGGAAAAATCAAAGCGCTTGCAGGAAGTCTCTAAAGCAATCCTAATCAAGAAATAAGTGCTGGAATTGCAAAACTTACGTTACAAATACGATTGAAGTATTCATGTTCCGAAGTGTGGTTTTCCGTGAAAGTAAAGTTGGATATATCAAAGTTTATGTAATCGGAGCTAAAGGAACATGATTTTATGGGCGAAAATTTGCTGAAGATTTGGCGAGTGGCAACTTTCATACAGAGCAGTGGTGGGTAACTTGCTGCCTGCGTGAACATTTGAAATGGTCCGCATCAGAATTTTCGTTACTCGCGCCAAAACGAAGCTCCATGATAAGCAGATACTTAGAACGTTAAGAGAAGTCATTTTTCCTCATAATTAGATAAAGGTAGAATTTTAAGATGAAATTGATTGATTTTACGGCCCGCCAGCGATAATGCACAATTCATGCACCCCGTGATAGTAAATAGATTCCCCACCCCTGATATAGAGTAACGGGCGGTCGAAAAGTGGTGCAGCGCGCTAAGGTATATTCAAAATTGCTCTGAATCTGTACATTACAAGATGCGGAAACGGTTGTATCGCACTTGGGAGTGTTTTATCAGTGAAAAAAGCGAGCTTTTCCTGTATAGAGCTTTACCCGGTTGGGCCGTGTTTGCTGCCGATCATTCTTAAAAGCCTGTCACTTCGCACTGTAATTGCTTGACCAGAGGTTGGACGCTGCTTAAGATTGTGGTTCTGTGGTTTCGCGCAAACCTGAGAGCTGAGACCGTCTGGCACGGACTTCTTACACCAAACAGTGGTGGCCATCTTAACGATCCAACAAGTGACGTGATTAGGGCGCGGCCCAGCAAAAAGATTTCTCTTCCCCAATCCTGAAAAAGTTTTTCAAAAGAGCTTGTAAGAGGGGAGACATTATCTTCTAACGGGCGGAAGTTCGATTTATCAACGATTCTGTTGGAAGAAAACTTGAACTTGTCGGACACTTTTTCGGTTTTACATCGCTTCGCGAAAGATACGTTTTAGTGTTGGCGCAGTGAATGTTTCGATGTTGGGCTGATGCAGCAAACTGGATAAGGCTGAAGCAGACCGTTAGCTGTGCGTGGAGCTCAAGAGAACATCAGCTTAGGGTTTGTTACAAAATTCGCCTGTGCGATTAGTATGATTGTAAAAGACCCTCAAACCAGCGCAGGCACACAGTGTACTAAAGAGCCTTTGAAAAACTAATTTCCAGCTATTGTTTTTCGCATTTAGGAAAACGTGTCGTGAAGAAGTTCGCGGAAAGTTAAGAAATGTGTCGCCACAAGTTTGGGACGTGGTAGGTAAGCCTTTCATTTAAAAGAAGTTTGCAAATTGTTCAGTGCAGCCATCCCGACAACAGCCGTGTTGCGAAAGTGTTATCAAACACTGAATGCATGGAAATTAGTAGCAATGAAGTAACTACTTTGCTTCAGTATTGACAGTGCTGTTTCTGCCTAGGCGTGAATGGAATGCAGCGAAAACATGAGCTCTGTCGGGGTTAAAGCCAGGGTCAGGTTTTCAGTAGACCAGTATAGTCGCGATAACCTCTCGGTGTTACTCCGCAGCGTTGCGTTGGATAGTACGTTTATTCAAACTTTATTGTCACGGCATATCATCCCATTTGGGTTACTCTTACTTCAAGGTTTCCTTGAATGAAGCTTTGTGCGGAGTTTAGTGCTTGGCCTGGTGGAAAAACTCAACAGCGCCCTAGCACAGTTATGTCCAACCGCAGGCCGCATGCGGTCCAGTTCAGTGGTATATGTAGTCTACGTACTGACAACCTGTCTTTTTTCGATGATCTTAAATTATGCATTTTTATGCAGGTAGTCCTCAGCGTCACTTTATCACGTCTGTACCGCGTTCTGGGAGATTTCCATATACATGTCCACTGTCCACTGGCACCTTGGTGCAAAACATTTTATTAGTTTTCTGATTTCTACCCTTATTCCATTGGCACTAAACTTGCATAAGAGATCAAACTTTCGGAGTGGTTAATAATGTCAAACAATCGTTGCAGTTGCGATTCGAACACTTTCAGTACATTACGGTAACTTAAAAATAATTTAGTTCGCTAAGATCAAAGTAAGCCATTCAATGTACGTCCCTCATTAAAATGCCATTTAATGTGCGGCCCTGGATAAGATAGTGACAAAATTTTTGGCTTAGTAAGCAATTTTGCTTGGACATAGCTGCCCTAGCGCTTAAAATATTGAAAGACTGAGCGTTCCAATTGTTGACAAATGGCGAAATAATGGAAAGTCAGTTTGTGTTATTTTATCAGAATGCTGATATGCGGTTGGGCTTTCTGATAATTGCTTTAAACTTTGTATCTGACGGTATGTTTCTCAAGAAGGAAAAAGCGAATAACGCAAACCTCACAGTCCTTTGTATACCTAGAGAAGCTGGCGGTTGCAACAAAATAAATGGCTGCCCATAGTTAGCAGCACTTGATCAAAGGCGTTTGTATACTACAGTACTTCAAATTAAATCATAGAACGTTTGTAGACTATTTCAATCAAGTGGGATGGTTTGTATTCTCAAGAAAAAAAACACCTACTAAGCAGAGAGGCAAGAAAAATCCTATCGGATCGTTAAAAATTTTGTTTCCGCTTTGTCCGATTTTGGTGACATCTTACGACTGCAGTCTGCACAGCTCGCAAAGATCATTACGTAGTAAGTAGCAAAGGGTTACCAGGTTTGTTCAAGACACATAAAATAGTTTGGCGGTGATTTGTTGAACACGAATGTTTGTACTATGGTCACTGCATTTAATCGCATGCGTTTAATTGCTTTTGGTTATACACAGGCTACGAGATGCCAATTTGATTTAAGTTTCTCTCACCATATAAATTTTCTCTAACCATATAAATGCAAGAGCTGAATGAGAAAAAACACTTGCAACAGGGTTTAATTGTTTCGCAAGAAATCTCGCAATTCCCGCAAACAACGTAGGCTGGTGTCTGTGTTTTGAAAAAGCATCGAAGAATTTGCGTATGGTGACGGAAGCATCAGTTTGGGTAAAGTTATAGTTTTATACTCAAAGAATCTACATGTCTTGATTGGCCAATTAACTTACCAGTTCTTGTTGCGTAATCTCAGTTTGTTGCAAAACAGTCGGCTGCATGTTGCTAGCAACTCGCCCGCTAAATTTTTCAATCGCACAGTGTTGCGTGACACTGTGGCCTTACTTGACGTCAGCAAGCCATGAGCGCCGTAATTTGAACTGGGTAGGTTCTCGTCGTTGGGAAGGTTTATTGTCTGGGCAGCTTGCCGGCAACAGGTGCAATCCCACTGAACCGCGACGTAAACCTGTAGTTGTTCTTCCGGCCAACTTGGATTGTTAGATTTACATGGCATTTGAAAGACGGCATTGTGACTGCGATAATCGGGGCGTCAGGGCAACGACAGCCTATTTTAACTGTAAACAAAACGTCACCTTGCGTTTGTGAAAGAATGCAGTGTCAATTGCTTTTTACAGACAGGCTGGTAACGATAAGCCAACGGTAGACGAAATTGCTGTTTTGTCAAATAATCTTTCAACTGCTCCTGCAACTGGTTGTTCAGAGGAGCCTGGGATAGGGGGTGCGAGCGGGTGTGCGTGCCATGCCCATGCTCCAGCCTCAACGGTATGCGCTCGGCACAGGCAAGAAGACAGAAGATTTTAACGAGAAAGGAAATGAGAAGTGAGTTGCGAGAGAGTGTTAACTACGTTGCAGAGCCTGAAAAATATTGGCGGTATGGGACAACTTATTTCAATTTTACCACTGTTGACGATAAAGGCGTGTGAAAAACGTACTTCGATCAACCAGTGATATGAAGTTTTAAGTGAGTGAAAAAAATAAAATAATAATTTTTGACTCTCGTCCCAAATCTAACTTTCAGTATTCTCTGCCGATTGTTTTGCATATGAAGGGTAACGAATACACAGAAAAGCTTTGGCATGTTTTCTTGCAGAAGCATCGACAACCGCGCTCTGATTCGCGGTCGACCAAACGGCTTGTCAGGGATTCCTTCTCCCAGTGCTAAGAAACCCCTCGCAGTTCGTCCGAAGCCTTCTTTGAACTTGCGCCGCGGCGGCGACGCGCAGAGCGGAGATTTGTCGGTAGCTGAGCGGAACAGAAGAAATCAAGAAGACCATTCACCCGTTTCGGGAAAGCAGGAGTTGATCAAACAATACCAGGCTGCTCCTAAGTTGATCAAACAAGCGGTTGCTGGCGCCAACGTCGCTTCCAAGATCAGCAAGCTGGGCAGTCGGCTGCCACACAAAATATCCTCCGAAAAGACCTCGAAAGCAGCAAAGCCGCCGAAGGGAAAGCCACCTTCACCTCCTCCTCGGTCGAAAAAGCCTGCTGTGATTTCTTGCGCTTCCGCTGTTGAAAACGAAAAATCGGCGGAAGGGTACTCGCCAAACGGAACTCCGCTAGCTGGAAACGGACTGGGAGGCGGGAGCATTCCTCAAAAAGGCTTCTCCTACATTAAGCCAAATAGCGGTCTCCCTGTTTCTTGCGGCGAAAAAAACTCGAAGAGTTTGTCTGGCTTAAAAGCTCCGTTGTCGTCATTGCCCGAAGCCGATAAAGATCAAAACCAAACGTCAGTGGTGGCTTCTACGCGCGAGTCATCCGTTTGTGACGCAGTCCTCGACTCCACCAAAACTCAGTCAGACTCTTGCGTCGAAGATGGCCAAAGCAAACCGCTGGTCAAACCAAACAAAGATGCGAAACCGGTGGCTAAGCCTTCGCCTCAACTTTTGTCCGTTCCGAAGCCATCCTCACGCTTACCAGTGAAGCACGATACCGAAGTCTCTGCCGTGCCTAACCCAACAGCACCGCACTCAAACATCAAACCGAGCAGCTCTCCTATCCGTCGAGCTACAATCCATGGCTCTGGCGGATCGGCGAGTTACTGCCGTGGTGGAAAACCACGCAAGGGTCAGCAGTTGAAAGCGGTCAGCATTCCTAAGGTGCCAACTGATACCGATCTCAGAACTCACGTCAGCAACGATGCCTCGGCCGAATCGCTTACTAGCACCGTCTCAGCACCGGATTTGACGTCATCTGACAGATTATCGTCGGTCACGGATGAACTCCGAACTAAAGATAAAGAGCGAAGGGGCTTATTTGGCTTCGCGCGTCTGGTTACTGGGCGGTCCAGTTTCAGATCCACAGAATCCGGCGCAAAAACTCCACCTCAAAAGGACCTGGTTCGGAAAACAGCACCAAGTAATCCTTGTTTGCAAACTGCTGCAGTTGGGGATGAGTGCGCTCCCAGCAATGAATTACCTCCACCTGGCAAAACAGAAACAGCGGATCAAGATTTGGACAAACTGGGCGGTGAATTGAACGCAGATAACGTTTCGAACTCTAGCTCGTTGCCTTCTGATCGTGTTTCTTCGCACAGTGCTCCTCCAGGTGGTTTGGTTGGCGTTCTAAAGAATGGGATCCTCACCAAAAGCGCTTCATCGTCTTCCATTTTGTCGGACTCTGCTGGAAGCAGTTTGTCAAATGCCCCATCTTTAAAAGCTAAGAAGGTGTCGTTTCAAGATGACATTACTGTTTGCGATGCCAACGGCATCAGCACGTACAGTAACGGGTTGCGCTATTCAGAAGTCGATCGCGCGTTCGACCAATCGTTGTCATCTGATGTCACCGAGCACGTGACAACCGAACAAAACTATTGGCCAAGAGCGTATGAACTGTCGCGTGTTCGCCCATCAACCCCAGGTGCAGAGCGTTTGGGAGCGTCGCAGTATCGCGCTAGGCAAGACTATAGTCCACGCGCAGTGCACCAGTCGGCCGTTGCAGCGGCGATCCAGAGCATAAGCGCGCGTTCTCCCGTCTTGTCCGCGAACGGCTGGGGAGCAAACGGTGACTACCCCCGCTCAGACGGCTTTGCGTCGTCGTATGAACCCCCTTTTCCGTCAACGCGTTACGACCGTCGCGGCACGCCGCACAAAGAAGATTGGAACCCGATCCGGCGTTCAGCATCGTCCGGTGTCAATCGGTACTCAGGAGATTTCAGCGCCGTCGCTCCCAGCCCTTGCAACGCTGCTCTGTCGCAAAGCGACTATGTGAAAACAGGCGAAGAAAACGAGGCGATTACTACTTCAGCGAACAATTACTCATATTTTGAAACTGATCGGACACCCCCGAGAACCGCTGACCCTATCGATAATTTCAGTCCCGATCCGGTGCCCTACTATGAATGCTGCGAACCTGCCCCCTTGCCGCCATGGCCGTCATCAACAAAGTCTTCGCTTGCCGTTCGTCCTGTAGAGAGCGAGGTGGGAGCAGTCAAACCGAAACTATATCTATTGTTTAAGCTTTTGCTAATAATGATGCCGAGAGCAAAATTTTGCGTGCGAAAAATAATCCTTGTTTGCTCTGCGAACTTATCCTGGCTGTAACAAATGTGCAAAAGGCTTTGCTGCTCACCGGCCAGCACTATACCGGAGCAACTTATTTTCAACTTGTCAAGCAAAAATTGTTAAGTTAATTTTTTCTGCCTTCTTTTAAGGTTTTGTCCGTATGACCGCGTTACCGATTTTGTGTCAGTCAAGAAATGGCATGGTGTCGTCATGATTACCATCACCATTAGGATTTGTAATATTACTCCTATTAGTTTTTAAAGTTTCCAACCACAATTTCATACATTGTCAATGAAGTTGCACGAGTAAAATAGTTTGCTGTATGTACGTTGCCTGTTCAAAAATTGATTTTGACAGATGGCAAATACTGACACTTCCATTAACAATACTGTTCTTCCGTCAAATGTCCTTGACCGCATAGCTCGTATCCGTCAGGTGTGTTCCTTCTCGCTTTTTCGAATGATCAAGTTCTTTTTCTTCTGCAGAACTGTGTTCCTGGAACACATTACATCGCCCCGTCTCGGGAAGTCGTTTCCTACGAACCTGACGACAACGCTACGAGCCGAGTCGTAGCCATGGAGGAGCAATTAGCCAATCTCAGCGGAACGGTGGAATCGATCATGATCAGTGTTAGTGGTGCTGTTTGCTACCGGTTGTTGAGTGCCTTGTTGTAAATCGCAATGCTCGACGAAGTTGCCTCTTGCTGTGACGTTGACATGCTCGTCTGAAACCACCGGCTTTGCGTAATGCTGACGCAGTGTTATATTTACTACTTGACCGTCGGGAAAGTTTTTGTGCTTCGTAAGCCTGCGTTGCCTTGAGGCAGGAAGTACTGTGGAAGCCTAAAAGAAATTTAACAAATTTTGCAAAGCATAACCCGCTTAATATTAAGAAATAATTTCCTTGCCTTGATCTGATGTGATTACCGATCTCTGGTCAGCAGCTGACCACGGCTGATAAGGTGTGGTGTTTAAGCTCTTTTCACTTGGATTGTTATTTGCCGTCAAGGAATATTTTGAATTGAAGCGATTTCATTCCGGCGAACGATTTATTTCTTCCGTGAAGTGCAACAGAACCGCGATTCACGGCGGACGTGATTTTTGCACAAGAGCCATTTTGAATCCTGCTAAAATAAATTATCATAAGACCTTTCATTAAGGCCTCTTACACGGAATGAACACCCATTCAGGGGAAATACGTAACAGGGTGTGAGCAACTTTGTTGCGCATTGCTTATTAACAGTGGACCGATATTTTTTTCGCAAAAAAACTGATGCTGCCCTCCCGTTTAAATCCAACCGTTTGGTATTTGCCGCTGACTTTGCGTGACTTGCCCAACAAGCCCGTTTTTAGGACAAGTTTATTCTGTGAACGTTCATTTCCAGGGTTTGAATTCTTCTTGTTCTCCGTTCAGTATTTCGTTGGTTGTTCTTTTTTAGTTTTTTTTTAACTTTCTGAGTTGTCCGGTAGCTTAGTAACGCGAAAAGTTAGTTACTTCATGTTTTTTGGCGTTGCATTAGCACTACTCGTACATCGCATTTTAATTTACGTTCGTTTCAGACTACTGGTCAGTTCTGTACGTGAAAAAACCCCGATGCGTTCGCCCAGCTCCGTTTCAGTTTTATTTGATGTGGATTGACGGATGCTGCGATGATCATATCGTTTTTTTTTTCCATAATCATAACGTTAATCAATTTCTAATTTATCAGAACGACAAGCACTCAGCGGCGTATGGAGAGGAAAAGGTCGCCAATTACGAACGAGGATACACCCCGCACCAGCAAGCGCTGACATACGTTGCCACGAAACAACAGCTTTTGGCTTTGCGTGACACCGCCCGAGATTTGAAGCGGCAATTAGCGGATTTAAAACGTGTGCAGGTGCCTTTTCTGCCTGAAGTATGATTAAAGTTAACGTTGAGCACCTTTCATCACTTGGCAAAACCGCAAACTAATGAAGGTCCTGTTGTTCACAGATGTCGTGTTTTTGTTCAACAGAGAACCAACGTGGAAGACATGCGCGAATTGGTCAACGAGAAAGCACGTGATCTGACTGTGCTGCTTGCTAGCGCCACTGGTGTCGATCGCCACCCGCTACGAATGCGTCGTTTGAACGCAGATAGAGCGAGAAGCAAATACAGCATAGAAGCGACTGAGACCGAAAAGCAGCTGTCCGACGTGGAAGCGGCAGTCGAGGAGTTGAGGAACGAAGTTGTGGAACGAAGGTGAATATTTTACAGTTGCTGAGGCTGAGCGTGGCCAGATGACGTGTTCGGCGAAGGCTGGTCCGTCCTCGGTCAGTGAAAACTACGTCTGACGTCCCTCCCGACTACTTGTGTTTGCAGAGGAGTTGCTGACGTACCAGCGACGAGATAAAACGAACACCTTTGTTTGCAGATGCCGAGTGAATACAAAAGAAGTGGAAGCGCTGGTTCTTCAGCTCAGCCAAGCCGGCCGAACAATCGCTCAGCTGAAAGGTGAATGACGGCCATATATCTTTTGTGGAACTTGTGTAAATTGCCTACTAATAGTTCGTTCACCACAATTCAGCGCAAATCAAAATTTTCAGTCTAAATTGCGAAATGTCGTTCTCCCCTGGATTGGCTTGTCCTTGCTTCCCACTGCGGGGTAATGAACAGTTCGTTCCATTACTTCGAGCGCCGCTCAACACGACCCGCACCGGGAGAGGGGCAACATGCAACTGCTTCCCCAAAGTTGCAAAAAATATTCTTAACTTTGGGCATTTTTTCATAATTTTCTGATTTTCAGTAGCTTTTTGCGGTTGGCTTTCTTCCCCCGAATTCAAATTGTCACTTCTCCAAAAATTTAGTCTCTTTGCGACCTTGCGTGGAGCTGCAGTGAAAACTTGGTATTAGATCATTGGATGTTATTCTTAGTTTGCGCTCAGTGAATCCGGTGGAACATCATGACGCGCATGCCGTATCTAGAAAACTGTCTCACTGTCCAATTTGATTTGGACAGTTACGAATTTTAGATCAAATGCCTGATTTTCGTCGATTGTTAGCTGTTGAAAATAAAATAGAATTGTATCGTAAAGAGGTTTACAGCCAGTTTTTTCTCTTCGCTTAGTCCTACTGGCGTTTGTAAGCATTGTGCTCCGATACAGTTAATGATGCCCCATCAGTTTTCCGTTCATTTGCTTACAGACGACGATACATTGTGAGTTTCTGACTGCATCGCTGTAAAAGATTCGCAGCTGTCAAGAACTGGCCCTTCAAAGTATTTGTAAAAAATGGTGAAGCAATCAACCCCAGTGACCAGTTCTGTTTTGACGTTTTTAACCCCACTTTGTCCTATATCGAAAATGTTAAAGCCTTTTGCCCGCTACCACCCGAATAGCAAGCCCGTACCAACCTTACTGTGCGTGGGATGTTCAGTGTTGGTGGAATTGCACACTGCGTTTCACTGGCATCGCACGAAAGCGCAGTTATCAGTTGAGTTTTCGAAAGTCTACTGTTCGTATTGGCGAGCTCCATGTTGACTTTGGCGAAAGCCAAACGCTTACTGGTGCGCATTCCTTTCCTGAAGGTGCATTCCCTGATCTGAGCGCCGAGTTGAGGTTCATTGCATCGGCCGAAAGCGAAGCCATGTATGCTGAGAAAAATTTCATCGATGCGGAACCGTCCCGCTTGGATGAGCAACTGAAGAGATGCAAGCAACTCACTGCCACTTTGTTTACGCTTAAAAAGTGAGTTGCCGTAGCCCGCCGTTCCATGTGGTCGAGATAGAAGAATGCAATTGGTACCTACCGAAAACGGAAACTTACAGTAAGCTTCTTACTTGCGTTCCACCTTCCACAGCTGAGGTTGGCAACCACCTCGCCATATACAGTATGCAGCTAGATTCGTCACCTGTTCCTTATTGGTTGAATGAGACGTTATGAATATAATTACGTTTTGTGTGTTGAACATGTCTTTACAGCATGTAGGAGCCAAAACATAGGGATTACGTACTCACAAATTTGATAAAGCAATTTTGGCAAAATTACAGCTCCGAAATTCTAGAGTTTGCTCTTTAAGCATGCTGCTGCAACATTCGGTCTGTGACAGAGCTCGAGGTTTCGCGCATCTGTCCGTGCCATTAACTGCATTTGCGTGTAGTGTTTAAGTCGGATTCGAATCTTCTCGCAAATTTTTATTTTAGTGTCTAATGAAGAAGGCACTTCAAAAAGAATTTAAATGTTCCAAAATTTGTACATTCACGTCCCGCTTGACTGCTCACAATTTTGCAACTCGAGTGATGAGAAAGACGTAAAAGAGACACGAACACGATTTTCGACCCTGTGCAAACGCATACACTGTAACGATAAACTTAATATATACTGACGTTTGTCTTGTTTTGTTTACATCTTGACGTTAAGTGCCGCAAACTGGTGACCGCCCTGCCAGCAAACACACCCACGAAGCGGTGGCAGCGCTAAGCTTTTAAATGTCTTCGTGAAATGCGTGCTCGGCTCGCACTGCGCCGCTCTCACGCTGTAATATTTCTGATAAAGCGCATTTTCTATAAATTACCGCGAGCGGTGACCGCGACAAAGCATCTCGACGTTTCGTCTCGGTGCTTTGGCGAAACCCGTCATTTCGTTTTCGTTGTAAATTTCACGTTCGGCTCCGTTGCTTTGCCGTGGAATGCGAAATGCTTTACGTCTGCCGCCGTTCTTGTGTTCTGGCCGCAACACGGCCCTGACCACCCTGGTGAAGCTCTGTCTTGCGGTAATCTTTCGAAAAAGTCGCTTCCATTCGTGCTGGACTTGACAGGAAGGGCCATTATTTTTAAATTTTGCACTCGCATGCAGCAACTGATGATAAGACTGTGGGGTGGCGATTACTTAATTCTCCTGTGCGTTGTGGATTATTTTCAATATGTTGAAAATGTAATACGCCTCGGATTCGGAATGACATCACGTGCAGTGCTGTTTGGTTGGTTAAAACCATGATTTTAGCAAATTTTCATCGAATTATCTGCAAAACTGTTGCAGAATGGCACTAACGAAACGCGAGATCGAAATTGGCTTTTTCATGTTGTAAACTTCTGCGCAATTGTTCAGACTCGCCAACGTGCAAGAAGCCCGAAGTAAAACACCAGTACCCTTTGCCAATGCACGCCCCAGCACACCCAGCCACGCGATGCGAAGGACTGGTTCTGACGTGTGGAAGGATAGAAGCAGGCTCCTCGCTGATGTTTGCAGGATGAAGGTTGATCACGAACGACGAATGGAAAGTATTCAGGTTTGTCACAGTTGGAAAGAGACGATCTATCGGAGCGTGATCATGTGAAAGAGTGATGATGTTCGTTTGGCAAAATTTATGATTTGAAATTATTTTTGAGAAGTTTTTAGCAACGCATTTAACGTTGGTTTTGCTCACCACCTGTATAACGTTATTTTCAGAGGAAAATTGTTCACTTGAGTAGATTCTGCTGGTTTGTGCGATTTCAAAGTTGTTTTAACCAAATCTTTTTAGTTTCAAGTAGGCTTAACGAAGTACCGACGCTATATGATGAACTCGGTTGTGTATGAAAGTTTTCAACGTTTTTTGATCCCCCTAACATCAGAGAGTGATAGCGTTAAGGCAATGCTGGGAATGCAAGTTCTTTAAGCTCTTGGAACCCACTTGTTTCAGTGTGTTCTGTAAAAGAGAAATGAAAATACAAAACAAACTCTTTGTGAACGAAACTGCCGCGTTCTGATTTCCAAAAAAATCACTCTTGCTAAAATTTTACTTTTCCCATCAATCCATTCCACAGATATGATATCTAACCCTGAAAAATTTTCTATGAAGCCAACTTGAAGTATAAGTTCAACAACTGTTGCTGACCCTGTTGGGATGAAAAGCTAGAGCAACACATCCGCCATATTTTCTGCTGTACCCCACTATTATTCTTTTTCATATCTTGCTATGACATCCAGTAACATATCTTTGCTTGTGGGATTTTTAGCAGAATCTCGGTGTTGTGGAGCAGCAGCACGCAATTCTTTAAACAGAATGCACGACAATGAACTGGAAAATACATTGATAACTGCCGTATGTGCAACGACATGAATTTGCACCATCCATGATTTACGTACGAGATACTGTGATGCAGCGTCTCTGTGGATAATGCAGTGATTCAACGATAGAAATGTTTGCCAAGCTTTGCGTTTGTTTAATATGATTACATTCTGGTAGAGCTGTTGCTCGCCTGCCAGTTGCTCTCTGTTCACTTCAGCTTACTGCTGCGCAACCTCTGTATCAGAAGTTCTTAAACTGGGTTACGTGAAGATTGGCGGACTCATTGTTACTGTCTTTAACATAGGGGGTGGGGGGTGGAGGTTGTTCCGCAGAATGACCTTCCCTGTGTTTCAGTAAGCTGGTTTTATCCGTCCGTCTAAGAGTGTTATTGCTATGACTCTTTAACATTTTCTAAGTACTACCACGGCGTCTTTTCCAAGTGCATTTCGCATTAAACGAAATAATTTTCGTGGTTGCCTTTTCTCAGAGATGAGCCTTGAGTATTGTTGCGTTTTGCCGAAGTAGCAGTGGCGTGAAAACTGTCCATGCAAAAGCGAAGTCATCTGTTGACTTACGTTGATCGCTGTTGCCACAGGAAGCGGAGGTGAATTGGAACAGAAGGCGAAAGTTCATCTGCGCATACGATTCGAAAAAATTGGAGAAGGTTGGTGAACCGCATACATACAAACGCAGTGAGAAAACTAGCGCTTCTTAATATTATACTTACATTTCGCAGTTTAGTCAAGATTTTTTCGTTGCTTTTTATTTGACGTTTTTTTGGCTGGTTCTTTCGAAGCCATTGCAAAAAGCCGGGAAAGGAAAATCTTGGTTTGCCATAAAAGGCATCGCTGTTGGTGTTCTTACAAATGACGTCATTTTCAAACCCAGTATTCATCCGCAACCAGGCTCTGGGTTTGCTCCAAACTTTGTTTAAATTTGACGACGATTAGCTCTCGTACCAAAGCTGAGTGTGATCAGCGATTGTTGCTGCTGGTTGTTGTGCTGAGTCTTTCAAATCATGTTGTGCATTGACGTTCAAATGTGATCTTCGCGTGTGTGAAACTTTCGCTGTTTTTTCCACTTTCCACATATTTGCAGGCGCTTGAAGTGGCAGAAAAATCATTGAAGCGCACTGATCACATCAGCCAGATAGAGCAGCGACGTCGCCAACACTTGATTGAACTTTACCACAATCGACACATCGCCGAAGGTCCCAGGAGTTTATTGGGTAAATTTGTGGACGTCTGCGAAACGTGCCACATTTGTCAGACAAGACATAAACTTGAAAGTTTTTACCTGTTTTTCTTCACAAGTTTCAGACTCTAGCTCAATCGAGTCGTTGCCCCCTCCACCTCCTCCGCTCACGAGTCAAGGATCCGTCAAACCACAAAGCTCAACGACAACGTCGATCCACTCATCAACGACTGCCTCGACAGCCAGGCCGTTTTCCAACGCCGATTACGTGGTGATCGCGAGAGACGGTGCCAACAACCGGGGTAACGATTCAGCAGCAGATAAGGCGTTGCCTTTCACCAGTTCCTTGCCGCGGCAGCTACGTCATCGAGGCTTTAAAGGCTCCTCGTCCGAAGGCCCTGGTGAAGCAGGCCAAGGACAAACGGCGAATGTGTACGGCCGACAGACCCCTGTACAACAGTTGGAACGATCCAGATCAGTTACACCTCAACACTGGAAGATGCGGCAATTTACAGGTCGGCTAAAAATCAGTGTGACTGTTCGGACAGTGAAGTACGCTCGCCAAACAATGGCCAAACGAAAGCAAGCACTCATTAATCTTGGCGTTTCTTCGAAAAAGGAAAACCAGTCTCACGCTCAGTGAAGTTTCCCAAATGAAATCGCAATTTCTCTGCCCTTGTTTATTTAAACTAGGGTTGGGAAACTCTCCGCCGGTAAATTTACGGCACAAATAGTGCTTGCCGTTTAAAGATTTTTGCGAAATGGCTGAAACTGTGTCGCGTTTACAAAATGTTTATCCATACATTACGGCCTTGGTTGATCGATATGCAGCCACTCGTGATAATTAAGATTGACGGACTTGTTAATTGTTTAAGAAAGTTTGTCTGTTCAAAAACCTACTTCAAACTAATAACGTTTGCATTTTTTTCGAGCAGAGGAATTTGGTCAGATGAGCGAACACGAGAGGGCGCTTTACCTCGAACAGCAGCAAATCCAGAAAGCTGAAAAAACGCGAAGACTAAAAGAGCAATACACAAAACTACAGATACTTCAGCGGAAGCAGCGAATGGTACGGTGTGACGCTTAGGAAGTCGATGTAGCTGCGAAATTGACAAGAGAGTCCTCTCATGGTTCTTCTATGGTTGTTATCAAATGTTCAGCGAATGATTTTACGCCTCGAACAGAAGTTAACCATAAACGAGTTAGCTGAGCCCTAGATCAGGGGTCGGCAACCTTTTTTGCACTAAGGATTGGTTTAGGCCTTGCATTATTTTGCGGACCGGCTATCAATAAAATACTGATTATTTGGCACATGCAAATTTATTACAACTCCTAAGTCATCATGACACTGATTCAGTGAGAGATTTGGGTTTGTTCTGCCGCAATAAGATGCTCCCACCTTATACTAGTCAATAGCACCTACAGTGTGTTCCTTGTGTCCAGCCTACTTCGTGATTTTGTCTTGGTTGCTGTCACCATCGTTCTGCACGGCCCGGTAGTAAATTCCTCACGGACTGGTAGCGGGCCGCGGCCCGGTAATTGCCACCCACCTTCCTAGATCATTACACTATTGTTTCTAAGCCGGTGTTTGCTTGTATTTGCCTGTCAAGTAGCGCACTGCTGCGATGGTCGTTGGAAATATATTTTCAGTTGCGGAGGCAGTGGAAGTATGAGTAGTATCTTGTCCTGTTTTGAACTTTCCGTAGTAACAAACAAAGCGATCGCAACACTAATAATTGCAATGCGACTGGCTGCGTGTTTCAGACGATGACGAACTAATCGCCCTCATGCAGATGTGACTGCCGCAGCCAACATTGTCCAACTTCAGTGGACAAAACTTAGAATTAAGGTGCTGGGATGTTGGGCTGATCAAGTCCTATCATCGGATATGCAGACCATCGCCAAAAGAGGAAAGCTATGCATAAAAAACTGATGGCCGAAAATTCAAGAGGAAATATCAACCGAATCATTCCAGCGACTAGCGGCGTTGTGAAAAGTTCGCGTAAAACGCCACACGCTGTTCGATGAATTAAACATTGCACTCGTTTTTAGTGAAGGGATCCCCGTACCTTAGTCTGTGTTCTCAAAGAAACATGGTGGTGTTGGGAACGCAGCCAACAATAAGATGACTGATGCGAATGGTTATTGCCGTCACATGTTGTGTCATTCATTCGTTTGTTGTTTTGGACAGGTCGAACGCAAAGGCGTTCCGCAGAGACGACATAAGGGTACAAACATTCCAACGTCTAAACTTCCGTCAATGGAAACAACGCCGAAATCCTCCGACGTTTGAGCAGCCCGGCTAATTTGATCGTACGGATCAAAACATTGATTCAGATCATAAAGAATTTTTTCACCTGTCTTTGCTTCAGTGTGGCTTATGCGAAGTATATTGTGTAAACACGCTCAAAAGCTTTTCAAGTTTTCGTTGAAGTTGGTAAAAATAATGACGAGCTTCCTAAAATAAACATCAGAAGTTTGTTTATAATTAGAGTCTCCAATTTAACGTTTATTGCCATCAAGCCGAACTCACTCATGCCAGATTTTGCTCGATGTGTTTTTGTGTCTTTCCGTCCTCAGCATTTCAACCTTCAAAACCGGCGTTGAGAGTGTGAGCGCCAAACCTGGGGACTGTGCTGTTGCCATATTTGAAAATCTAACTGTTTTGTGTTTGACCCTGCATGCATTGTTCAATACTTTTAACAAGCCGCTGTCTTTTTTTACATACCTTATGAATGCACGCCCCTGCCGTTCGAAAATCACTGCGCGGCCTTCATGTGTGAGGGTTTTGTGCGCGATGATACACTCGCTGTAGGAGGGTGATGTTGCGAGACGCGGTTTGTTGCAGTCTTTCGACGACTGAAGTTCTGTTCTTCTCACGCCAAGAGTCACGCAGCGCACAATCGTGTCTAATTTCTGAGGTAGACATTCGCTTTTCCTACACAACGCGTTCCTTTCTTGTATGTGCCGCGCTGCCGCGAAGGGCCTGGCAGGGATGAAGACTTCACATGTAATGTTGTAAGTCGTGCAGCGCTGTGAAGCTGATGGAGCCTAAGCCTAGCTCCGTCACCGCGGATGGCAAGTCTGAATCTACATTCTACATTTACAGAACAATATAGCAATAACTGACGCCAGACGTCTCGAACTGCAGCAGTGCGTCAACATCGGTGGCCACCGTTTTAATTGAACCAGTCTCAACAATATATTTCAAAAAGAGTTCGAGATTAGAAATTGATGTGGAGATGTTTCATTAACTTTTTCTTCATGTACTATCTCGTTTATGTTATTACGTGTGTCAGCTCCCACCATTGCAGTAAACTGTTTTTGGTTCGTTCTGAATTAAACTTTCCAGTTATATAACCGCGTTCGTGTTATTGGAAGCAGAGGTAGTTGTTGGTGAATGTGTTGGAACTCAACGGTGCATTCTGTAAAATTGTCACGACTCACGACAGTGAATTACACGGAGAAGCATTTTCAGGTTGGAGTGTAAACGCCATTCCAGCAGATGTCTCTCCCTCAATAACAGACTGCAATACGAATGCTAAACAACATCAGAAAATTAGTGACAAATTCTTCGAGGCCAGAAGCATGGCTTCCCAAAAAATCGTCCTTCGGAATAAACGTGTCAGTGTATTTCGAAGGTTAATCCTTGTGATGGAGCACAAATTGCTAAACAATTTTAGATCACGCATTTGCGTATTTTGTAGCAATGCTAGCAAAATAACTGAACGTAATATGGCAAAGGACATTTTTTCGCAGAATCACGAGATGGACGCACACGGGCGTTTCCAGAATTGTAGGTTTTTCCTAAAAGCATGACGACTATCGCAAAAGCTTGTGAGGAGGATACACTGCTGTCTTGGAGAGTGCTGAAAAAAGTGTAAGACGCCATAATCACATTTTTCTCTTGAGGTTGAGTTCTGTACGCAACGATATTTTGAATTTAATGAGGCAAACGACAAAATGTTCGTTGATCGTTGTCCCTTCCGTACTGCGAAGGTCACAGATGTGTTGAAACCATTTCGCGAGAATGCACCAGCACGCTGTGAAGACAGTTTGCGCGATTGGTGCCTTGAAATTGAAAAGGTTATGCTCATATCTTTTCCCACAAACGAAAGCGCTTTTCCGGGTTGATTCACAGTAAATTTCAATTTCACTTTATATCTGTGGTAACCACAAACATGCAGCAAAAAATCAATAGCAGCTCTCAGCAGACACTTCGACTGGACAACGACTGAGGAGGGTTGGAACCACTTGGCACAAAAGTGACCAAAAATTGAAACATTAAAGTGCGAAGTGGTCATTGTGATAAACGTTACTTTCGCCACCTTTCCTTTGGTCAATTTGTGATTGGGGTGTATTGCGTCATTTGGGATATGCTCTTCCAGTTTGGGGGTTGTTCTCTAATTCTAACCAGCATTTGAATGGCACATTTGCCATTTTTTTAAATAATTCAACTTCCCGTAACGGCCGTAAGGTTACGGTTTAGAGAGTGTAAGTGTCGTGTGCAGAGCCGGATTGAAAGGTAGGGGGACCCGGGGCAATTTTTACTGGAGGGCCCCTATGACGTAATTCATGACGTCATCGTTTGTAAAAGTTGTGTTTTCGCTGATTAGCAAGGTTCCCGTTTGTTTTTTCCGGTAGTCGAGAATATGCTTACTCAAATTCACATACAGTTAGCTCCGAGAAGGGAATTTGTGATATGGACACTAGGGTGTATTTTTACCACGAAAAACTATTTCACAGACTACAGAGTGACTAAGCAAGAAACAACATTCATCCGAACAATAAGCAGAAACCTGAGATTACAAACAAAAACACCATGGCCAGCCAGGCTAAGTGTGAAACTTGTTTTCAAGCTAATGTCTTGATTTTCACCTTAATTTTTAGGTGCTCTGGTTAACGCCACTGCTTTAACGTTGCTGCTTGACAGTTATGCTAGAAAAAGCGATTCGGTCGCGGCGTTTTTGCTAACATTGCCAGATCCTTGCGAGAAGCTTTGCGCTTTTCATAGCTCCTGATGTCCTGATGGCATTACAGGTTTCGGCATCGCGCTAGCTAAACATTGCAATGTCGTTTTCTGCTCTTTTGTTCTACAAATCGACTGATTAAAACCTTTTCTGACGGACCACGCAATANCATGTGGTGTAAATGGCTTGAATAGCTTCATGTGTTTATGATGTAACACAACGATAGTAGCCATCGGAAGAAAAGTACNTTTCCACCACACGTTACNCTTTATGACGAAACAAAGGTGCAGTTCAGTTGCGGCTACCTCGATACAGCACCAAAAGTTCGGGATCATTGATACTAGTGTTGCCACTTCTGATATTTTAACATGACATCAGATGTGATGTTCTCAGATAAATTTCTGATGT
>JGI24159J19872_10000650_pt1 | contig 33024 bp, 21 predicted proteins | sample Ectturendosymbi4_FD_19872 | JGI IMG/M metagenome (IMG submission 19872) | reverse complement strand
TTGAATAGAGATATGTGCAAGTTTGAATCATCGCAAAAAGACGAAAGCAGATGGCAGTCGACTGATTTCTCGAAAGCATACAGAAACACTAGTGCTTCTAAGTGTTATCTAACAAAATTTCAAGATCTACGTTCTACAGTGTCGAAAGCCCTCTTTAGGTCAAAAAATACAGCAGCAGCGGCTAGATCATTTACATTTTGGGTAAGAAGGTGATTGTACAATTTTAGCAATTTAGCAATGTTAAGGCAGTTGAATAACCACGACGAAAACCACACTGTTCAGTGCAAATTCCATGCACTTGATCAAAAATCTATTTATGTTGATGTATAAAAGTTTTTTGAATATTTTACCAAAATGCGATTACTAAGACCTAAAATTAAGCAAAGAAATTGGTCTATAGTTAGATGGATTTAATCTGGAACCTGGTTTGAACAGTGGAACCAGTTTTGCCAGTTTGAGGTTTTCATGAAAACTCCGTTGGAATGCCTGAATTATGAAGATCTGCAAGATAGATGGATATGATATTCTTGGCCGTTTTGACTAAAGAAACTGGTATGTCAATGGGTCATTACTATGGTTGCTAGATGCGTTTTGTAAAAATACCGGCCATTTTGTCAACAGTGCCAGATCTAAGCTGTGTCGTATTTCGTAAGCGGCAAAGCGAAAATAGAGAGACAATCAGTATTGTTAAGCAGGCCCGTAACCAGGGGAAACAGGCGGTTTCGCCCCCCCTTGGGACAATTTGGTGGAAATAGTCTAAAACGATTGGACATTGCTCAAAAAATTTAACTCTTCGCCCCACCTGGTCTCATAAGCTGGTTACGGGCCTGTTGTTAAGCCACAATTAATGATTTGCCTGTATTTTGGCCGGCTCATTACGTTTCGGTGTGTACGCGACGCGAAAATCGCACCAAAGATTGCGTCAACAGCAGCAAATGAACTTCGCTAAAAGAACTGTCCTGACAAGATTCACTACTAGAGTCATTATAATTTGAGAAATTCGGCGTTAGTTCTTTTTGAAATTTCGCCATTTTCACAATACCAGCTTTAGGCCCTGATTTTCAAAATACCGGCCTTTTATCGGCCTCTGCTAAATTTGCGTAAAATACCGGCCAAGCCGGTAAAATACCGGCCATCTGGCAACCCTAGTCATTACAGACTTGTTGCATTTGAGATTTTTTATTTGAATTATCACGTCATCATGGAGGACTGGGGTTAGGTATAGTGAAACAGGGTCTGAAGGAGTTGATGAGGTATTATAAGCTGCAGGTGACGAAATTGCAAATGTTATGTTCGGTCCTACAGTAGTTGGGTAAAGTTTTCATTAAACATATTTGGAATGGAATGTTGGTCAGCAGGTTGGGATGAACCTTCGGGTTGCAACATAGATATATTGTTGGAAGGTTTGGTTTTATTTAGAAGTTCGTTAATTAGTTTCCAAGGTGTATTGGGGTTAAAATTATTTTGTTCAAATTTTTTTGGTAACAATTAATTTTACTTTTCTTTTTAAAGTGGGTCAAAATGGTACTATATTTTTTAATACGTTGAATAAATTGAAAGTTATATCTTGATTTTATTACTTTTTATACAAATGATTTTTGGTTTTGATCAATTAGAGTAGGCTATATCTTTTGCAAGCCATGGTTTAAGCGCAAGTTTGCACTATTTTCTAATCATTTTACTACCGGTGCGTGATTATTTACGACATATAACAGTGTCCAAAACGATACTGAATTTGTTATTTGTATCAGTTGCATCCCAGTCGTAATAATTAATGCTGCGTTGGTTCTAAATCGATTAAATACCTATTGGCATCAAATTGTGTAAAACATCTTTTGTGAAAAGATGGCGGCTTTGACGTTTTCATATTCTTGATTAATACGAATGTTAAAAGTGTACTACACTTAAACACTTTATTTTGATTTTGTCTTTTTACGGGACATCGCTGAATATGGAAGTATTTTGCGAGTTTTTTAGTGCTGTAATCACGGACTAACTACGAAGTGAGCTGCGAAGCCATGGACATTGGACAGCAGTGTCATCACTTTCGCAAACAGCAGGCGGTTATGCAATGTGGGAGAAAAGTAACACCACCTATAGTTACATACAATATTAGGGTCGAATCGAATCCTCACGAAAATTTTCATTTGTCACCTACTTAAAAATATTTCAAAAAGTATTTTAGTGCATTCACAGGCTTCACACTGAAACCTCTCTAAACTGTTCATGCTTTTGCGCTTGAAGTGTCAAAAGAATTCGATTCCGATTTTTTGACCTGGTGTAAATCAGGTAGCTATTGACAACGATGTGGTGTTAATGACATGCTACAAAACTGTACTGTCAGCACAAATCCTATCCTCTTTGCTGCCATAAGACGCTCTTAAACTTAAGATAAATAATCGTTTTGGAGCATTTTCTTTTGAATTGGAATTGCACTGTATCTAACTTCTAATTACCAACATTCTTTAACTAAGTTATCCAACACATTCCATTTAAAACTCCACCGCATTTCGCAATCTCAAAAACGCTAAAATTAGTCACGTGCTCCTAAGATCTGCTGGCGCTTTCGTTTTCCGCTGACGAAACAGTATGATTTCCGTCAAACTTCGGCCGCTTTTAACGAAACTTTGTGTTTTTAGTTCCAGTGGATATTTTCGTGCAAGTTTCGTGACTGGACAGAACATAGTTACATGCCAACACAACCACAAGGAATGTTCGCTGCAATCGAAAACATTCTTCCTGATGGAGCTGAGGTTGCTCATTGAGGAAGGACTTCACTGACTGCGTCTTCTATCAACGTGTTTAGCTCCGTTACTGACTAGTGGTAAACGTCAGTACAATGTTTCACTAAGTTACTGACGGCACATGTCGTAAACACTAATGGAACTTCGTTGATTCTTCTATACTAGTTCGGAGCTTGTTACAAGCAGGGCTGTGGAGTCGATACTCAAATTTGAGGCTCCGGTTCCACTATCTAGAAGTTTTTGGCTCCGGCTCCAGAACAATTTGTTCCAAAAAATCAGAAAAAAGACACTGCATTAATTGTATAACTCGCTTACCCCAAAAACTATATATGTGGAACCTGAACACTAATTTCAGACTCCGGCTCCACCATCAGGGGTGTAGTGGGGTGGGAATGGCGTTCCCACACCTCTTTTTGGTGTGGGTACGCGTTCCCACACCTTTTTGCACGAGCAACGTTACTTCAAGATGTGGGATCCAAAAGATTACATTAAAACATAGCTGCGATCTCACAGATGGGCTAGCGACAAGCAGATTTGCACTGCTAGTCAATAGTTTACAAAGTGAAACAAAAAGATCCATTTGGAAATTCTTGTAGGCGAATGCTGACTTTATTCAACTATTTGTTTCAGCTTTTTTATTTGGGAACGGCGTTCCCACACCAGACGTGGCTGGAGTCACTTTTTCAGACACCGACTCCGCAATTTTTCAAATTTTATAATCCGACTCCGGCTAAAATCATCAATCCAACCTTAATTCACCCATGTTTTTACTTACGAAATGACCACACAGACTCCTGCCGAAGTTGAAAAGTGACTCCGGATTCGGGTCTGGTTTTTCCCAAATTTTTGACTCCGGGTCCGAAAGAAAAACACAGAATTCTCTCGGAGTCGACTCCGGTTATCCGGATCCGGTCCTGCCTCTGTCCCACATCCCTTTTTGTGAAAACGGCGTTCCCACACCTCTTTCTTTAGCACGACAGCCCTGTCCACCATCTACAAATTTCTGGTTCCGGCCATCCAGATTTTGCTCGGGCTTGACAGCCCCTGTTACAAGCACTGTAAACTAACTTTCACATCCTTGTGATACCAGCAGCCAGTTGATGGCACCACCAGCGACGGTCATGCCTCAACAGAGGAAACCACACCAGTGAGGATAAACCGCAACTTGACCACCACCGATTTGCATCATTCAAACAGGGAGACGCAAATGCGTTGTGACGTCGATTGAAGTGACAGAAAAGCGATGTCACCTTTAGAACAAAAGCGACAAGCAGCACGACAACGGAAAAGCATGAAACGATTTATTAACACAATGAGAACAATTTCAATAAAAATTTTCTAGCGAGAGCTCGGCTTCAACCACCGAGTGACGAACCTATTCACACCGCATCTGCGGTCAATAAGAACGCAGCCGGTTGGTGCAGCGCAAACCCGATCGGCATTCCTGTGCAACGAAGCGAGTCGACCTTTCACCGCGTAGGAATGTCACGCTTGAATGAACACGCAGAAAAAACGGGTTTTCAAATTGACACGATCGTGCGACAAACAACTGGTCTCTCGAGAACTTTTTGGTAGAAGAAAATGCGAAAATCACGACTTGGTGTTGGGTTACCGCGATCGTATGCTGATTTGTCGGTTGCTTTTCAACAGACCCTCTTGCGACAACTTTCTTTCTGAACCGACACAGGCATAGGTATTGTTCTCTTTTGAACTGAATGTTTGCTCTAAAGCACAACAATAAGCCCATGCATGAAATATAGTGCCCTTCTCATTCCATGAACTGACAGCAGGCGGACTGTGGTAGGCTCAGGGGTAGATGCGTAACTGTTTTTAAAATAAAGAAATTAACGAAACAGATTTCGACTTCACAACAACGGGCAGGAGTTCTGCTTCAACCATGGATTGCGTACCTCCATCGTGTGCCAGCCGAAACGCGTACGTTATCACGCAGCTCCACAATGCAGTTAAGCTTGTTTTGTTTTTCAAACCTGCACTGCCACCGGGAATAATTCTGTTTTGATGGAGGTATTGGTTGGCAGTGCAACTTCGCAATTCATGCGATACAATTTCGAGCAGCGCAGCCTATCCCCTCCCCGCCCGCCACTGATTTATGACAGGGGCGGAGGCGATCGTTCCCACTAAAACCTACGCAAGGAACTTTATTCACCGTGATTTTGTACAATTCATATCTCTTACAGTAGTGAACCCGTAGTGAGACATCACTATCAAGTATTACTGACATTCCCCCCTAACCTTACTGGCTGGATCCGCGACTGATTCAATGAGAATTTCGTTTGCGTGCACTGCAGTTTCAATCCGCCTTGTCATATGAAGTCGCATAGAAATCAGGGCAAAACCTCGGTTTTGAAGCCTGCGAAACGTGTGGCTTGTCTTCCTATCGGCCCTGATCAGTGCAAACGTGCCTCAATCACACAAAAAAGAAAATTCTCGCAGTGATGTCACAACATAAGGCAGTGCACTAAGGACTGGCTGATACGATACAGAGTGTGCCACTGTTTTCAAAGGTCACGCAAGAGGTGGTGACACTGAACAAGAACGTTCCGCACCGCCACTCACGATACGCGCAAAGAAATATTTCCCGAAGTCCAGGCCTTGATACACCAAGAAGTTAGACGACCTGCAGCCAGGGCCTACGAGAGGGAGTACAAGAGGTACATCGTACTTGGGCCCCGTAGAATGAAAGTAACCACGCGAAGTTTTTCTGTAATCAAGCCCAAAATTACTAGTGTAAGCCAGCTCCCAGTATAACAATTAATCCTATTTCTAAATCTTAGCACGGTAGCTGTTTTATCTATATCCTGATTACTATGCAAACAAGCTATAAAGGTTCGACCAAGGTCCCAGGAGGCCCGGTTTTGGACTTCGTAGACCCTGGTAAAATTTCTCTCAGAGGCCCTGCCTGCAGCGGAAAGTCGGTGCGGTGTCGGCGATAACATGGACACTAGTGGCGCTAACAAATCATGACGATGGGAGACTGAAAGCGAGCGACGATTAAGCATCTTTTAAAACTTGAAGAAACACAGAACCAAAAATAAAACCGGCGATTCAGCAACTTGTACGAAAGAACAAAGTATTGGTCCCATGCATCTTTATTAACTTTGACGACGGTGAGAGTTGAGATCGTGTGTCTGAATCCGTATCAATCTTTTTCAGTGGCATCCAGTTGAAAGACCGAATATATCAGCAAACCACGATTTGAAGATGATGGTCAAATGGACAAGCAGACGGCTCCCGGCCGCGCGCCCAATAGCATGTCGAGGCGAACACCACGTCCTTTTCACGTGACGCATCACGTGACTCTCCAGCATACCACGGCGCTGTGAACTTGATGCGACTGAACAGGGCGCAAGTCAGCGGGTCGTGTTTGAGGTGCTGGTGATTGCCACTTCTATGCCATGTCGTTGAAGCATCTCGCGCAGAATGTTGTTTTCCTGCTTTTTTTCTTCGAGCTGCAATCAATACAAGACATTTTAAACGACCAGTAAACACGCAGGCATGGACAGGTGTACGAAACGAGTACCGATTCTCAGCCCAGTTAATGTTTCAATCAGGCGCTTTTCTAATTTTCATTGACGTACTTCCCAGGGTTGCGGAGTCGGAGGCAAAATGTCCGACTCCGGCCTTACTAAATTTCCGACTCCGACTCCTTCCCATAAAGTTAAGAAATTTGGCTGTCAACAATTCTGTAGCAACTAGCAATCAATGGAATCGTGACACAGCAAGAATGTTATTTCAAGAAAGGTTTAAGAAATTGTACCATTTCAACAGGAATTCCAAACTTAGGAGTGTGATGTAAAAAATAATCCAATCGGACATCCGGAGTGGGATAAAAAATCCGACTCCGATTCCTAATGTTGTTAGGAGTCCGACTCCGGGCGACTCCGACACCTTGATAATTCCATCAATAGACCTGTTGTAAATGGCAGGTCTGCGAAAGGTTTACAATAAAATGGGTGTTGTCAAACACGCATCTTGAAGCGTTTGTTTTGAAATTAAGACATATCAAAGGTAAAAACACCGAATTATAACCATCTTCTGCTACTTCGTGGCATGATGACCATGCTCAACACGGCACAGCCCGAGCAAACGAGGCTGACAGCGCATCTAATTGGCCGTTGCAGTTAGCAAAGTCCACGCGAATGTCGCAACACTGGTTTTGCCTGTCCCGGGTATTCTTCGAACAGTACATTCAGAATGCCTTGGCAACTTCTATCCGCTTGTAACATACGTGTAAATTCGGGCACTTTCATAGCTCTTCTTCAAAGCAATCGACTACCGACTCAAATCCACCAGCGAAGTATTTTAGTGGCTTTCCACATTTACAAGTTAGTTTCACACAATCATCTTTTGCGTTGACGGGACGACATCACATGTGCCGGCGGTAAGTGTAGACTTTACGTTTATGAGACGGCGCCATACAAGCTGAGATTCACAACATGCTAAGTGAATACGGAAATTGGCGAGCGACGATAGTTTGAGGAGACCGATGTATCCCTTGGTTTCCACTTATTTATCTCACAACAGATTGCATCCACGACATCCTTGGTAAATGATGTGTGCATTTCGCACAAAACCTACTACAGTGAACATTTTAAACGACTTTTGATTACCACACCATGAAATGAAAGCTTCAGCTGTTTCCAAGACTACTAGCTCCATCGCTTTCCAACATTCTTTAACCATCGTCACGAACCTGCAGTCCTAAAACTTCATGGTCGAGCTGCATCCTTTCAAATTCCTTTTGATTTTGCGCGTAACGTTGATTGGCCGCTTGCAGGTCCATGATGTAATCGCACGTCTTGGCTAGTATGCCACCTTTGCTCTGTAAAGTTTTCCGTATTAGCACCTCCGTAATTTTTTATTGTCAAACAAAGATTGCGTCAAGGGTCACCAACGTGGTGCCCGCAGGCCTGTTCTAAAAATAACATTAACATGATCAATGTCTTCACATTAACAAATATCAATAACAAAATATTATTAAAAGCAAACTGAGCACAATTTTTGTTTCAGAAGTGTGTATGAAACTAGCAGCCCTTCGCAATAGTCGGTACACAAGAAGTAGCTCGCAGTTTCAATAAGGTTGGTGACCCCTGGATTACGTCATCTGTTGAGTTCTTCGACAACAGGCAACATGGCGCCAATTCAGCACGACATAAAACACAGTTGGAACCTAACTCCAATATAAACAAGCAACTTGAACGTTTCACTGATGTTTCAACACACCTGGTTCGAGTTGGCACGACACATACAGCCGACCTGTTTTATGCCACTGAGCAAAACCTCCCACCAGGGGAGCAAATTATTATTTGAAAAAATGTTACTACTGTTTTGAGCTCAACAGCGGCATATAGTTACAACCAAGGTAGAGCATTTGTCTTGTTTGTTTGTCTAGAAACTTCGGCCAAAAGGTCGCACTGCCGAAAGTACGGAAACCTAAACATGCAACAGGGAGTCGTTTCCTTGTTCCTTAGCAGGAGGCCGACCAGGAAAAATAACCAACTAGGCTTCAGTTCAATGTTTTTCTCGTCGACATCTCCGATTTCGATTCATTTACAAATGGCATAGCTGAAAGTTGCGCAGTGCTTTACGTAGCATTTAAAACACGAGCCCAGCGAACAATCTTTTACAATCTAAGTTCATCGCATGCACGTTGTCCGCACCTGTCCTTGCTTGGTGTGGTCGCTGGCGCAGTCTGGGACAAGTTTCGACAACTTCGTTATCCAGTTATTGATCTTGTCGCGCCGTCTCCGTTCCACTGCAAACGCAAATAGATGTGACGCGATGATGAAACAAATAACGACGGGATCTGATGTTTTTCGGTCATAGGCCGAAACTTTTTTGAAACGACCGAAAAAACTTTAAGTGATTTCGGTCAGAATGTCTGAAAATGTAGGCTAATGCATACTGTTACGGCGAGTTTTAATACAACTGTGAGACAAACGAAATGTGTCAGTGACCAAAATGTCTCAGCGAAAAAAAACCTGCGGGGGATACCATGCAAGTCGAACTGAAATTGAGAGAAAGCGGTACAAGTACCGCAATGAAACGCCGCAAATTCTAGGATATTTTCCAAGCTGAAAATGTTTGGAAGGTCGAAATGGCGAGTGTGATTGATTTGGTACACTGAGAAAAATGGGACGCAAAATGTTTTCAAAAAATCATCACAAATCTTTAAAAGCCAACATTCTGCAGTGTAGTTATTGCATGTCTTGACCACAATTGCACTCAACAACATTAATTAGGTCGTATTTTATTTACACACGAAATGTTTTCAGTAGCAACTGAAGACCAAGCTTTCAGCAACAGCGATTTATCCACTCCGGATTAAGAGTTTCGTTAAAGCAAGGCATAGAAATGATACGGATAACACGTAACTTTTGGCCATGCTTAAAAATATCATTTGCGATTTAGTTTAAATTGGCCACCACCAAATATTTTATCCAAAAAAATTTTCAGCGGAATTGCATGTTTTTTTCCAACATTTTTAAAGTGTCATACTTGACGAGGAATGTTAAGCATTTCTTTCATTACACTGAGCACAAAAACAAGTTTCCATTTTGCCTAAAGGATGTTGGTTGGTTTTCTAATTTCCTTCTGCTGTTTTAGATCAAAGCAGTAACTACGGTGAAATTAGACTGATATTTTAAACTTTGGCATAGTGCACGAATTGCACAAATGGATATGCTTAGAGTACATTTTCAAAACATTAATGGCCAATTAAGATTCTTTCTCCAGGTTTACGCAGGGCGTTACTAAGTTGTACATCGTTTGTACAAATATATCGCCCACTCGGGTTCAGCTTTGACAAAGTAACTGATAAAGCAGGGATCTCAAACTCAAATAGCGCCGAGGGCCACATGAGGACTTATAAAGCAACCCACGGGCCGCATTATGAAGATGACGCAACAATGGCCGTACCTGAGCCTTACTAGAAACAGCTTTTACATCTTACTTCCTGCGAAAGGTATGAGGCAAACCATTTCCAGCTGTTTCTACGATCGCAGTTCATTCTTGTTCGTTGTTCACTCAGTGATGAAGGAACTCGTTCACTTTCTAGCCGAGCACTTTTAAACACCGGTGAATAAGCAAATGTTAACTGTTTGAAAATTCCCATGAAGCATCGCGGGCCGAATGTGGCCCGCGAGAGCGCTTTGTGTGGCTCGCGTGTTTGAGACCCCTGGTTTAAGTATCTGCAGCAACTATGTACAACCTTTTCAAACTGAAATAAAAACTTTCGGTAGATGGAGAAACGCTTCACCAAAAATGTATCCAGATAGATAGATAAACGACTGACTGGCCGAACGCGATAGATACAAAATACGATACATGCTATCCGTACAATCGTGGACGACAACGACATGAAGACATCAGCTTAACATAGTATGAAGGATGTTTTAACGTTGTGGCTGACGATTGCCTCCGTGAGAAAATAAAGTGAGTAAATTTTAGCGATTTGCTTCTTCTTTAAACCTAATATGACCCTAGCTTATTATCGTGTCCAACACGCAATGCAAAGGATATCGCCAGTATTGCCGCAGTGGGCTAAATGGGAGTTGGATAAGTAGTTTCAAGCGTTTGACGTGTGTTGGCTACAATCCACTACTGACAGCGCCTGCTAATTTGAAATACTAGGTGTTGAGATGCTTCGCAGTTGGTTTCATCCTGTCGCCTCCACAGTGAAAATAATGCAGTTTTTAGTTTTTGCGCCCTTTTAGCCGCATTTGTCACTGTCGACCTGTACGACGAGTTTCACGGTACGGGAAGTAGACGTGGTGTCTTCTATAGCTAGGTAAATTCCCGTTGTATGTTTGCTTCACTCTCCGTTTGCAACATCTGCAGCTTTATTTTCGCGGTTTACGAACTATCACATGACAAAGGAATGGTGAAGGAAGTGCAGCGTCACGAGATATTGGGCGTCCATTGGGTGGTGCAACTGCGTGGGGTCACAACCTACCTTCGTTGTGCTGCACGCGCCTCGTAGGGTCTCTGACGACGACTCCTCCAGTATTAATCTTCCTGTTGGAAAACAAACGTTTGCACATCAAACAAGGAGTTGGCCACAACGTGTTTTTGAAGCAAAAGCCTGCGAGTATACAGCAGCGTGCAAAATGTTTAACTAGTGAGGTGAAGCATGCAGCAATACTGCAGGTAGAAAATGCTGCGGGGTGTTGGCAATTGCGTGCTTGAAAGGCTAATTGCATATGAATGACGCACCATTTGGATATATGCAATGATGCAACCAATGCATGCTGCATTGAGCTTGCAGAGGATCCAGCATTAACTTGACACACGTCCCAGTCACGCCGACCGCGAAAGATCTTAAATTAGTGGAGATAAATGCTTCGGCCGAAGCTGCTTTTCATGGAAGTCATTCACGTTTAATTGGTAAAACATTTCAATCAGCTCAAACCGCCACATACAGTGCAATGCAAATATGAAAGCAGTCACGGAAGCAAAGCTAGACATATATATACTATGCATTGTATCAGGTCACTCAAAGAATAACATCACGATCAACGGCACATAAAGTTATCCTAAGCACATCAATATTGTGTTTGCGTCTCTCCCTTGTCGTTGTCACCATGTTTTACAGCAGGTGAGTAACTTAAAGATGTCTTTCGCCTGTTATGGGATGCATTTGAATTTGGTGGCATGTGCGACTGATCCATTCCCAAGTTTAATTCTCGTTTAGCTTGAAACGCATTATTCAAGCGACACATACTGTTAATTCTGAGGAGGTGGTTGATCGGATTGCAAAGCAAGGAAGATTTCTACGAGAAACTGTTCGGAGAAGCGCAAACTTCGAAACACCTGACTGCAGAAATATAATAAATACAGTACTCTCCAATGTTACCAACTGGTATCTATAGACATATACCATTTTGGTACATTTTCAAGTGCATGAATCTTAATTTGGTAGATCTTTGTCGGAGGGTTTAGTTGAGATTTTAAACCAAATATTTCTTATATTGTTAAGCGTCAACAGAGAAACCATTGTGGTGGTGCTAACGCTATATAAAAAAAAGTTTAGTGACTTGCTTAACATTGGAGTAAGCGTGCACTTTGGGTAAGCAGAGAACGAGAATGCAAAAGAACTGAGAAGTTCTGAAAAAACTCTAGGTATGCGATTTTAGTCAGCCAATGGCATCAAAGGTTGGAAAGCTGCATATGAGAGTAGCAGAAGATTTAAAGAGTGACTGATAGAGTTTGCATGGTTTGCAAAGCAGGTTCTGCTGGTGCTGTGTATCACTTCTGCAAAGCGTGCAAAAAGAAAATTGCAAAGCGCAAAGCAGCTACTATACAGCATTACAATGCGGTGGACCACGAAAGAAATGAAAGAGTTACAGGTGTTGGAAGGTTGAAGTTTTCAGTGGCAAAAAAATCTGTCATTGCTGAAGTTAAAGTTGAATTGACCCTGCAGCTTCTCTATGCTGCCACTGCTCTACTGCAGTAGTTCTCAACCTTTTTGGCATATGGACTATCTTTTCAAATATAAATATACGATGGACTACTTTGCTATGCTGATACCTCATGAACAACTAGTCGAAATTTTTCAGAAACCTTTGATGAAGGATTTATGAAACTCTCTGTGGACCACTAGAATTTCCAGACGGACGACCGGTGGTCCACCTGGACCACGTTGAGAATCACTGCTCTACAGCAAGTGTTGATCATCTAAGTGACGTAGTAAAAGAGAATGGAGAGAGCAGCATTAAATTTTGTTTTTGTGTTACAGATAAATGTGGTAAGAAGAGTTAGCAACGCTAGGACGTTCCACTCCACGATACTAGTTAACCATTGGGATAACGACGTCGCTTACAAAGCTCTGCTGGTAATAGGATTATTAATGACGTACGGCATGTGGGGGAGAGTCAGTGCAGTTCAAATTTAGCATTAAATTATTATTGCGATGGCTATCATTGCACATACATTTCATGAAATGCACTAAAATTGGATCTTACCAAAGTTGATGAGTAAAAGGAACAAACACAATTTGAGCACCAAACGCAGTTGGCCAATGGACAACTGCGGCGCGCTGTAATTGAAACCAAGCCTTGCGCTTGCTGGCTTAACTTCGTGTACGTTAAGTTTAAAATCATCCAGGCCAATTTCTTTTTTCAAAGTTAGTTTCCAGATCCAGAAACAAGCTGTCTGTACGATTACGAGTACATGCACAGACAAAACTATATCCCCAAAAGTGATGTTTTCGAGATCGTAAACTCCGAAACCGAAACTTCATCAAAAAATCAGAGACAGAGACCTGAAAGTTCGAGACTGAGACTTGAAGATTTCTTACCTCCACCGAAATTGTTAATAGATATTCAAAATATGTCATCACCAATTCTGACTTGTATGTTTTTCGATTTTCTCGCATTTTTCTGCTTATTTTGTCTTTTCCTTTCCTGCAGATTTGACAGACAGTGAAAAGATTGAATTACGGAAGCTTTACCAGGCCGTATCGTTTAAGTGTTGAAACCACGTGCCATAAGGCTAGAGACCGAGAGGACACTTTCGAGATCGAGACCCGCAAAAAGTGGTCTTGAGACGAGTCCCAAGGTTCCATCTCTGACCTCAACAAAGGCATTAACTGAAGTGTTGGCAAAAAATGTCAACTTACTGCACAAACTGGGCTCGTGGTGCGAGAGAGCGCGTTGACTGATTCGTCGACAGCATGTCCTGTGGAGACATCATCACATAAAACTGGCCTGAAAAGAAAACATGAATATTAGTGACATACGAAGTAACCAATACTGACCGGATAGTAATGTAAATCTTCAACAGAATTCGCCTGCGTCGGCACCTTATACAGTGGTTTAGAAATAGCGCTGATATACGCGAACTGCCAATACAAACAAATAACCGTAAGTCGTACTATGATTCAAACCCAAGATTGTAAGGTTGCTGTCAGCAAAGATTAACATCTTATTGCAATTATATTCTCCAATTGTGGAGCTGTTTGCATCCACAAGTGTCGCTATAAACGAACAAAACACCTTCTGGGGATGGGATAAGAAGTGGTGTCGATATAGGCAAATTTCCGATACAGATGAAGCCGATATAAACACAGGAAGCATTTTATTTCTGCTGGGATCGACGAAATTGTGCCGAAACGGGCAAATTGGCTATATAGACGAGTTCTACGGTACACATGTTTTTTTTCCTACTGATGTGAAAATATATGAAAAGCACTGACTTAGTCACTGGATCAAAACGAAGAAACGAAGGTGCACAAAAGTTCACCATCTGTTGCTCAGGCGCCAATGCATGTTACATTTGCAAAACTGGAATACTACTCCGGATTCTGATTACGATCTCGCTAGAGTTTCTCCTTTTGTCCTTCGCCAAGACACACATCAGAACTCTACAGTGTGGACGGACTTTCCGACAACTATGAGTAACTATACAGTTTTGATGGGTTTGTGGGAAAGAATGGTCAAAATTTTTCACCTACACAGTGGAAAAAACGATCAAAGTAAAGTTATGCATTGTCATTTTGAATCTAAAGTAGGTCTGTGCAAATCTTTACCGCCGGAGAAAAAAAGTTTAGGGGTAGATAAGACAAACAAAATGTTGAACGCACATCACAGAAAATTTTACATCTATTAAACCCTTGCCTCGAAGCAGACTGCCGCTGGGGCAGTACGCTGCAGTACACGCAAGGAAAAGCCCATTAATGAAGAAATATTCCCATGTCGACTTGTCAAATGCTACCATGCAATAATTCACGAATAAACAAATTCACGAACTTAATGCTGATAAGTTTTCTGTTAGCAAGATTTGAAAGCATAAGATTCAAAAAATGCATATTGCTGATGAACAAAAAAACTGCAGTTTTTCCATTAAGCAAACTTGCAATTCTAATCATGGTCCAATAACCCAAAATAAGACGTTTGAGTAATACAATTGCATGACTCATGACGTCATTTAATACACTAATGGCACGACTTGTCTGCGAAGGCTACTTTTGTAAGTACTTAAAGGCAATTTTTTAGTTCTGCGCTTTCGGACAATGACCGCAAGGATTTTCCAGAAAAACTAGTACGTTAACAGAACATTTCGAATTCTGTATTTAAAGCACTTTCACAATATTATGATCGGATCGGAGAAAATATCCAACGCTACCTCCACTGACGGCTTGTTGTTCCTGATTTTCGGTTGACGTCATGTCAGGACTATTTCCTGTTGCACCACCTCCGGATGAGAAATACGCGAATTTTGCACCTTGCCCATCGGTAACCGACGTCGACGACGAGCCTTCATTATCGCCATTAAATGAGTTGGTCACAATGGCTACCTGAAAGAGCAAATTGGTGGTTGCAAATCATGCTGGTTTGAGAACGCTCCAGTTTTTAGGGTAAATAGAAAAAATCGGAAACGTGATTCTACTGCTTTGCTGTCAGCGGTAGACAACTTTTAAATAATGCGTATATATATAAACTTCATACCAAATACAAATCTATATATTGAGAGATAAACAAATTATTCGACGCGAACCAAACTGGTTTTCTTGCGATCGTTGAAATCACACCAATAATCTTAAGACTGGTACTTTGAAACATTTCGCATGGTATCTGGGTATTTTGAAGTAATCGTAAGTTCCCCACGCTTAGTGTGAGCCATACTCGCAAAACACAGTTCATTCTGTCCGCAAACAATGGTTAAGCCACATTATTTCTGCACACAAACAGATGAGAATTAATTTTAAGTCACATCCAAATCGAGATTTTCCGTAAAAGAGTCCAACTACCGGTAACAAAAAAAAAACTCACAATCGCTAGTTCCCTTAATCGTTAGAATGACAGAAAATGTAAAATCACTCAACATATGCCGAAGTCACATCACACGTTGGCCACATGTAAGATGGTGTACGGTGGTCACAGCTGACCAAAGGAACTAAAATGACATAATTAGACAAAAAATATCATATATATTCCGAAACAATCTTAAAAACACGAGATGAGATTCAGCCGTTTGCAAAATCTGCTTTAAAAAGCCTGCTGATATCAATACACGGATTGAGATGCAACTAATATCAAAATGTCCGTTCGTTCCCCAAGAGCGAGATAAAGTACATGTCGCACCACTTTTTAATAACTGGGTACAGCATGAGTGCAATCGTTTTTCGCAGAATTTATGATATGCTCTGGAAAAAATGAAAATACCCAATCGGAAAAAATTTTGAAAAGGATTCTACATTACAAAATTAATGACCGTCTAAACGTCATTGTCTGAACTTATTTAAGCGTCAAATGGTTGGTTGTACAAGCGGTCTAATTTTGCGTCAGATCATGCTCATTTTCGAATACCTACCCAGTTCCAATCCTGGCGACTGCAAGAAGTTTTTTCAGTGAAGTAATTATTATATACTCGCCTGTTGTGTTCCAGCACCGCCAGCGCCTTGCGTCAAAATGTTTTGTATGCCATTCGTGGTGACTATGCTCAAAGTAGCTTGCTGGTTATCGTCAGTGCCACCGACCTGAACCACTCTGTAGGTCACCTACACACCAAACTATTTTGAAAACGAAACGCCGAAACCATTTACAACGCTGGCAATTAGGCGCTTTTCAGCTCGCAAAAGCGATTTTTAGACACGTATTTCCTCTTTTTTCACACGTTTCCTTCCATAGCACGAATGTGTAAACAGCAGCAGTTCAGCAGTGGCTTGCCTTGAATACTGTTGCCTATATTCTGCTGCCAATCAATCGAAGTCGGTTGCGCAGTGGCAGCGTACCAAACGCAAGAATTTAATAGGGAAAAATATTGAAAATGCATCTGAACAGGTGTTCAATCAGATGCTAGCAACACGCAGGTGTCTGGTATTAAGACGGAGCGATAATACTACTAGGTATCAGTTACCAATCGACCGGAACCACACTTGCTGAGATGATCACACACAACTTGAAAAGCGCTAATGACATTGATATGTAGACTACAATTTACCGCCACCAAGGAATGCTGTTTGACACTTTTTAATGGCAGCTTTGAGCCAATGACTTGGAATATCGACAAAAACAAAAACTGAAGTTTGTGATATCGTATACAAATACAGCGACTGGGAATTGTGAACATCAGCCAAAACAACACATTTCACTACCTGTCCATGATCTCCGGCGCGAAACTGGTAAGTCTGTAAACCGGTTTGCTGCCCCGAAACATCTCCAGCCATGGGTGATTGCACGTCAGTACCAAGAGCTTCATTAACATTCACCTCTAAACAAGAGTAATGTTCAAAACACTGGAAAAAAAGCATAGAAATTCTTTTTACTGGCTAATTACTTTACCGTGCATGAGATCGCTGCCCGACTCATCATCCAACGTGTCCCTGTGCTTTTCACTGCAAAAGAAGCATATGATTCGTGCAACGAAAATCGTTATTGGAATTCCGCTACAATTAAAATGACTGCCGCCACGTAACTCAAGGGCAGTGTTGCTCAAACTTTTTGTTCCATCGCCCCCTTTTCACTCTCGACACATCGTTATTGCCCCCAAAAGAAATGTAATTTGTTGATCAAACTTTCTATGTTGTAGAGCATGTAAGGGCTTGCGCACCCCTGGAAATTTATTGATGCCCCCTTGGGGAGGCGTGCCTCCCGGTTAAGAACTGCTGCCCTAGAGCTAGTGCCGCAACTACAAACCCCGAATTCTGACCAAACTTTTTGTCTGTAATTCTCATCAGTAAAAACCGTTTCTTCTAAAAACCATTCTTTTTCATTATGAAGTTTAAGAACGGATGTTCATCAGGTCTTGCATCTGACATGGCATAATTAAAGAACTCCTAATTTCAACAGACACCAGTAAAGGGACACAGGTGACCAGAAAACATTAGCTGCTTTCAGGGTTCCCACACATTTTCAAGCACCATTTTCCATACTTTTTCAGTACTAAACTAAAAGACTTTCATATATACCATAATTTAGCTTGACTTTTCAAAATTTTATTCATGGTACACAATGCAAAAAACTTCTGCAGAACTCTCATCAGTGGTAAAGAACAAAATTTGAATAAACGAATGGCTGATTTTAGAATTTCCATATTTTTTCAATACTTTATGCACATTTTGGCCAAATTCGATACTTTTTCAAGGTCTTGAAAATCGATTTCGTAATTCAATACTGTTCCAATATTGCGTGGGAAACCTGCGTTTTTCTTCCAGCTGACAAGGGGAAGGATGTCACTTTTCAGATGAAATTAATATTCATTGGTCCCTAATCCCAAAGCCTTTTTCCCTACTGCAATCAAAATGACCAGTGAAATACTATGTACGACAGGGGTCGGGAACCTTTTTGCCTTAGGGAGCCATGAAACCTACATATTTTTAATTGTATTTCCGTGAGAGCCATATAATATTTTTCAACATTTAATGCAACTAACTTACTAACTAAAGTGTGCATTTTTAAGAAAAATCAACAATTTTAAACGATGGTAAATGTCTGAATTTTATTTTTACTAACAGGCTTCTTACTATAATGCGACTTTGCTGCTGCGTGGTGTTGCTGATGGCTTTGTAGTCTGGTAGATGGAAAATTAGAAAAAAAGTTTCATTCATATAATCGTGTTAAGAAAATATCAAACGAGCCAGATGCCATCATCAAAAGAGCCACATCTGGCTCGCGAGCCATAGGTCCCCAACTCCTGATGTACAACACAGGAGAGTTTAAGATGAAAGCCAATCTGACAACCAAATTATTATGTCTGGTACCTGGTATTTCTTATATATTCCATTAGTTTTTACACAAATTATGATATCTTGAATCCTACACAACTTCTTAGCAGCCTAATGCCGTTTATAATGCCATTCACAACTGTGTCTTTTATTTATTGTTTAAATGCTTGCCTGATGTTCTATGTAAAAATACAAAATTGTACACCACACTCGGACAATGGTTTCGCGGAGCTTCCTTTAGTTTGCTTAACAACTCTAATGAAAAAAACTGTCAGTTTACAAAGATTGGGAATACATATTAGGAAGTTCCAATGTGGCTGACATGCACAATGACCGCAATTTATGAATTTTCACTGCTTTTTGTTTATTCTGTTCAAATTATTACCGAGAATTTACCTAAAATAGATCAGGTTGCCAATTAAACTTTTGTCAATTTTGGTTTGAACTTAACCACTGCACTAAGTGAAGCTGCAACCTGTGGTTTGAGCATCAACATGGACACACCTTACAAAAATTTGAATGATTAATGGAAATGTTGAATTTATTCAATTTTACTTTAAAACTAAAACCCAGCTTTTTCTTAGAGTGAAAAGAAAAATCTTTGAGTGAAACAGTTCATTATTCTAAAATGCCAAACTAATCCTTGTTGAAAAAGGAGAGAGACAATCAGAAGAGATTAGGAGAAATTATTGGCTTAGTATGCATGCATTTTCTTATTATGTATCCATAATGAAAAAAACGTAAAAAACATTTAAACACCTTCGTTGCCAGGACAGTTCACATGAACCTTGGTTTCTAGCATCACTTAGCAACTCCATAATTTGCCAGGCAATTGAGCTAGAGAGCTATTTAAACCTGCAAGATACGTAGCTGAGTCTTCTAGTTTGCAATGAAATAAAAATTTGGGTTTTGTGGGTGATGTCGTAAGTGGGGCAAGTTTTGCTGCCATTTTCACTCAGGTTACCTGGCCCTGGGCCCCAACCACTAGATGGAATTTTGTAAGGTTCTTATTGGAAACTAAGCTAGAATCCGAGTCTTTTGATCCTTTGATTGGCTTTCTAGCGTTTCTGACAGGGCTGTGGCGCTGGAGCCAATACAATTTTGGATGGCTGGAGCCAGAGCCTGAAATTTGGGTTCAAATTCAACAGAAAAAATGCTAGGCAAGCAAGTTGTTCAAACAAATAAATAGTTTTTAGTTTTCATTGGACCAAATCATTGTGGAGCTGGAGTCAAAAACTTGAGATCCCTGGAGCTTGAAATTTGAGCTCTGGCTCCACAGCCCTGGTTGCTTGGTTCACAAGTTACGGCATAAAAACAACAAAATAAAACTTTCGCACCCGGGTAAATTCAAGCAGTTTGCAAGAAAACAGCCGGATCGCACGTGGCTTTGCACGGGAATTTCTCCAGTCTGGTAAGCGGTACAGACCCGGTCAAAAGCTCAAAAGATTCGGCAAGCCTTGTACTTTGCACTTTAAAAAACTTTTTTTGGTTCGGGGATGCAGATTTTTTTTGAGTGACGTCTTCAGCCGAGGACTTTTAGGCTATCTTGGCCAACTTCACCTGGCCCTGGGCCCAAACCGCTAGATGGTAGTATTTCAGTGAAGTTTTATTGGAAACTAGGCTACAATCCGAGTCTTTTGATACTTTGGATGACCTGCTAAGGTTTTGGGTTCAAAAGTTATGATCTGAAGTAATAAAAATATGACCAATTAATTAATTTGCTTATTTTAGATCATAACTATTGAAACAGAAACGCTACAAAGTCGATCAAAGGCTCAAGACTCAGACTTGAGCCTAGTTTCCAATGAAAACTTCAGCAAAATACTTTGGCCTAGCGATTGGGCCCTAGGCCATGTCACATGAGCCAAAATGGCCCCAAAACTACTTCACTTATGATGTCAGTCACGAAAAATCCGCAACCCCCAACCAAAATTTTTTTTAAATGCAGACTAGAAGACTGGCCGATCCATTTGAGCCCTTCAACAGCTCTCTAGCGCAATCGGCAGAGGAGCTATGGTGTTGGTAAGGCAACCGAAAACTGCTAGTTTTAGGCCAATTTCAAAGTACGAATATATTGTACCACGGCTCTCAAAGTGTTAAGGGGATTTATTAATCATTTTCTTGTTTTAGGTCATAACTTTTGAACCAGAAATGCTATAAGGCCAATCAAAGTTTAAAAGACAGATTCTAGCCTAGTTTCTAATAAAAAACTCTAGCCGAAAAATGCCATCTAGTGGTTGGGGCCCAGGGCCAGGTAACCTCAAAAACAATGGCCTAAAACCTACCTCACTTTTGATGTCACCCACAAAAACCTGAAACCCAACACCCATTTTTTTTCTTTGCAAACTAGAAAACTTGCTGCATCTTTTGAAGAGCTCTAAAAATGTACCCCAGTTCTTAGTTTTAATGATGGAAAAAGTTAACACAAAACAATGAACTAGCATTTAAAAGCATGACAAATTTAGGAATGAGTACTGAACTTATTTCAACATACCATACTAAATGAAGCAATTACCAATTATTCACAATGTCGAGACATCCATGGGCAAAGTCCCTCAGTCAGTACTCAAATTGTCAAATAGAAAATCAGGTCAGTGCTAATGAATTTTCAGAGTTAAGCAAATTCTTTTCAGAGTTAAAGGAATAAACAGCAGTAGCCAAGGCAGTGACAAATGTGAAATTAGACAACTGAATGAAAATATTTCTGAGCAAATGGATATGTTATTGTGGATAATGTCTTCAAATAGTTTTGAGTGAATAAGTGGTTGCAATAATCAAAGTGAAAGCCTTTTTTCTCTTCACAAAACTTACAGAAAATGAGGAAACTCACATGCAATGTGTGCAAAAACCCTTTGTTAACAGCCAGTATTAGAAACCAGTACAATTTACAAAGGCAGTGGCTATAGATCAGGGGTGAACAACCAAAGATCCACCAGCGGACCTTTATTTTTGAAAAGTTATTTATCCATGACATGTAATGTGACAGTAACGCATGACAATTGTGCACTCGACTGCACTACACTTGGTAGAAATGTAATAAACCTAACCTCCAAACACAAACCGTAAACCTGAATAAAAAAGTTTTGAAAAAAGTAAAATACAGGTCCCATGAATAACAACTACTACCAACATGAAAGGCGCCATGGTGAGAGCCGAACCAAAAACCATTCACACAGCAGATGTAATACATAACAAGCTTGGGACACTAGGCGGGACGAAGAGTTTTCTGAGAGGGGCTCAAACTTTTTAAACTATGTTGAGTAGTTTTAAACATGTCCAACAAATTTTTCAAAGGCGAAAGATTTTTAAGGAGGGGATTTGCTCCCCCTAGTTACGGGCCTGACAATGCTATGCTTAATCTGTATCTGGATATGCCACTGTTTAATGAAGATGAACATACAGAACAAAATAAGCAGTCAGAAGATACAAAAAACTTACAAAACTTGTTTGTAAGAACTTTGTGGAAAAGAGATAGTTTTTTCAAGTAAAATTCACAGCAGATTTTAACAAAATCACAGGAATTACATAGCAAAGATCAGTGGGAAGATTTGCAGTTCAGAAAACAGCCAGTTTTTCTTTGGTCTGGTTATGGGCAACTTTATTGTCTTGTTGAGCCTCTAAATATGGCCAGTTTTGTTTTGCAAACCACTGTTACTCTTTGGAGTTGCTTGCAGAAATTGTTTGACAGTTCTTTCAAGTCTGGGAACAAAAATTTAAACACATGTAGATTGCAACATATAAAGCAGTGTTTTACATGTTTAATAAAGACTCATGGTAATATTTTAACTGTTTGACCCACTGCCTTTCATACTGCAAGGTAAATAAATGTCATTCATTTTGCTTGTTAGAAAAAGTTTTCTTGCAACATTGATAAGTTGTGATTATTATAATTATAAACTGTTCAATTCTGGCAAGTCTGTGAAACTAGATAATAATTAACTAAAGGTAGTGGCTATGCATACGCCTTGTATGACAAGGTTCAAATAAAATGCTGAGTTTGTCACTCCAGTGCCAACAACGTCATAGTATCGCAGATATGTTTAAGCCATTAAGGTCTGCTGTGCCAAAGGTTTTCGGTTTGTCTCTTACTTTGGCAACTGTCATTTTAGTAGTGGTTGCAAGTTTCAATTCATGGGACCACTTTTTCTTTACTTTTTTCAAAACTTTCCAAACTCTAGTTTTAGGGAAAAGGGTTAGCGTTAGGTTACATTTACTACATTTCTACCAAGCCTAACTGCATTCTCCTCGTGCGTTACTGTCACATTACAGGTGGCATATTAATAGGAAGTGGCTACAGAACCACCCATGGATCTTCCTATTTCAAAACTTGTTCCACCGTACTGCCTTGCATGATGTGGTTCGAATAAAGCGTTTTGTTTGTCATTCAAGCGGTGTCGATCTGGTAGCGTAACGGATAGATTTCAAGTCTGCCATGCCAATGGTTGAGGGTTCACTTCTCAACTTGGTGCTTTGCATTTTCGTAATAGTGACTGCTTGCATGTTTCAATTTGTAAGACCAGTTTTTCTTTACTTTTTTCAAAACTTTCCCAACTTTTGCTTTAGGGGTTAGCATTAGATTAGATTAGTGTTAGATTACCGTTAGTTTAGCTTACGTTAGGTTAACTTAGGGTTAAGGTTGGGTTAACCTTTTGTGTTTACTCTGTTTCTACAAAGCCTAACTGCATTTTGTCCTCATGTGTTCCTGTCAACAAGGAGATGGTTGACTAAGGTTTCAAATTTAAAGATCCACGGGAGGTTCTGTAGCCACTGCCATATTAATCAGGTTTCAAAGGCGAACCTGCTGTAGTAACTGCCTTAACTGAATGGATACTAAGCTTTTGCTTGAGGTACAGTAGGCCCAGGTAGGGCAGAGTAATAAATCTGTAGGCTAGTATTATTAACACAGTTGCAGTACTGCAAAACACCATTGCAATATTTGTTTTTTGTTTTATTGTTTCTTCTGCTCGTACAGTACTGCTTTGTATCAGAACTCATACGAAACAATAGGGCAGTGAGTGTAACGTTAATGTTAAATTAAGGAAGTGCCTTCATCATGAGGTTCTAAACCACGAAACGAACGACTTCGATCAAAAACAATTTAAATTATTATGAACATTCAACATGCCTATTCTAATTCAGTTGCTCACAGCAATATCAAAAACAATATATGGCAAAGAAGCAAGTCCGCGAAGGTTTTCCAATGTACCCACAACAAACGATGACATGGTACCTGTTATCAAGTGCTTGGTCCAGCGATATGTCCATCACACACGGGTAGGCATTTAAATTCCACGCAAAAAATCACGAGTTTAGGTCACGGGAACAAACAAGATCATGTGATTACCCAGTCTACCCACTGCAAGAAAGCAACCGATGTGTCAAAGCGCGACGATGAAATATTCATCCGCATTAGACAAAATTGCTCTGAAATCACATGCATGGGGTCTAGTTTTAATGGACCATAGTTTGGAGGCAAATATATCAATGTCTTCAATTATCTAAATATTTCCCCTTTTTATGAAAAACTCTCATTTACAAAAGCAACAAAAGATTTTTCATCTAACAAAACAAATGAATAGTTTTCAGTTACGGTTGACTGGTGGCAATCTGATGGAAGTTACCGGTGTCAAACGAAATTTCTGACCTCTGCGAAATTTGTGACCTATTATTGTTTGTCAGTTATTTTGCTTCTCAGAGTAAAGGAAAAAAGTTTCGCGATTACTTTTTTGATGTGTGTAGCGTAAATCAAAACTTTTTGATTAGATGTCAGATACCCACAACAAGCTACAGTACTGGAGTAATTATAACTATCGCAAAAATTTTGGACTTCGTCCTCTACCTCATTTATTTTTCTAATCCTAACCCGACATACCTAAACACAAAACTCCTAGCCCTAATCATCAATTTTCTCAGGGCATTTGATATGTAGAACATTACTCTGTGCATGCGATTAGGCGTGAAGTCAGAAAATCCGCAAGTCAGAAATTTCGTTTGAAACCGGAGTGGGCTCCTGCCGCAGCTTGCATTAGCAGCATCCGGAGTCAATATTTAGGTTCGAGGCGAAGCAAGAGCTGGAGTCAACATTAAGGTCTGTGCAGGAGGCCAGGAGCTAATCAACATTTTTAAGGGACTTACTAAAGATTTTGTAATGATGGTTGTCGTTGTCAAGTCAAACAGAATTAGGGTTGCCAGATCACTTGAAATTTTTTCAAGGACATATTTTTCAATGAGGTGCGGTCAGTGGCGTGGAGATGTTTGGTGATGCCTGGAACGACTGCTTGATTGTATGCCCCACGAGCAAATTCTAGTGTTGAGCAGTGGAGTAGCGTATGGTGGTCAATGTAATTGGATATACGCTGTTTGTGACGTCACAAAATGACGTCGTTTTTGACGTTTTGCGTTGGTTTGGCGAAGTTTGTTGACACACCGTGCATATTACTCTACACGCACTCTCCTTACTCGTTATTGTAGCCTACAACGTGTCACTGTAAGACATAAATTAATAAGCGCTCCAAGTTAGGAGACCAGAGCAAAAGGCAGCACTCAACGCTAAGACAAAGCAGTTCATAACTGCAGAAATATCTGGCAACGCGTTAAAACAGGGGAGTAGAACACACTCAGTGCTGTATCCGAGCAGTTCACAACTGCAAAAATATAAGCCTGCGCATTCAAAGAGTGCAGTAAAACACACTCAATGCTACAATGGGGCAGTTCACAAATTTAAAAAATGACTGCACGAATGTCTCGTCAAACAGCAGTCGAGCAGAGACGTTATGCGGCTGGGATGGCGGACATCCAGGATTGAAAATTTGAAACTTGTTGAACTAGCCCACACAAGAATTGAAAATCCGCAGAAAGAAGGCTACACAAGAAAACTTTCGTCTTTATTTATGTGGTTGTTGTATGTACAACTAGCCTACTGGGGGAACAGAACAGATACGCATTTGTGTGAGCTGTTATGATAAATCCGCCCAGAACCGTCGCCAGAAAGTGTTAACTAATGGACCTTTACGTTTGTGCAGGAAGGCTTGACGTTGAACATTTGTTAAAATCTCCACTGATTTATAGATTTCATATTTCAATTTGGGGCCTTGGGGCTTTGTCTGGAGGGGCGAAGCCCACCAAAGCACCCGTGGCGACAGGAGTGAATCCGGCTGAACTGCCAATTAGTGACGAAGCTTGAAATGATGCACATATTGCAAGCACAGGTATGAAGCTGCATTAGCGCACACCCAGGATGCCATATCAAAAAACGAAACAGGAAACTAATGATGCATCAAAACGTCAGCTAAACCAAGCAAGTTGAAATAGCATAGATTTGCAATTTGGCTCAAAAATCAATTAAACGGCTGTAATTACTTTCCAATCCTTTTTTGTGATTTTGCCTTGACTGCTTGATCTGGGCAAAGTCACGTCACTAACAGTTTAATTGGGTGTGGGCCGCACTCTAGAGTATAGGCTCCTGGTGTTTAGGAATGTGAGAATTACTGGCGTTTGAGTACGTAAAAACTAGTGTTGACAAAGAACACAAATTTCGAAATATTAAATCCATGCAGCATGTTTTAGTAGCCTTAAAATAAAAACAATCATCTTGCTACAGCATTTTAATTTTTGCAGTTTCACTCTTTGGATGCCCAGCTTGCTGTGGATGCCTGGGGCCGTCGCTCCGTTTGCCTCCCGTCTGCACGACACTGGGTAAGGTGGGCTATTTTCAGAAAGCTTGAATCACNTATGGGCAAGTCAGATACGTTAACCATGTGCTAAATTGAAAAACAAAACTTATTATGACGACACAACCTTTCTTCAATNATNTACTTTTTACTACACAACTGTTTAAGATGGAACAAATCTATACATTATTCTTTTAATTCACATTGTTTATTCTTGATTCTTGAATGTTCAACGTAATCAATAGTTTTGAAATGAAAAATGAACAATTTTAAACTATTGAAGAATTTTCAAGGACGCCGGAAAACATTCAAGGACAATAAGATGTTTTTCAAGAATCAAGGACGTAAAGTGTTTTGATAGCAAATTTAAGGACAGTCCTTGGCGCTCAAGGACGTCTTGCAACCTTAAACAGAATGGAATCGAGCAGTGTTGCCAGATGGTGTCACCTAAATCCAGTGGTGTGTTTAAGGGGAGGCGAGCGGAGCACTTGCCTCAGCATCCCCTTTTTGGGGCCCCCCTTGAGATGTTACGTGAATAAGTGTTCTTTATTTTTGGTGAAAAACTTATTATCCACTCATATTATGTGCTATAAAGCAAACCATAAGTAACTACTCTACTTTCAAAGCCCCCCCCCTATAGAAACTGTTATGTGCAGGTACTTTGCTTTCAAAGGGGTCCTCAACAACAACTGCAATTTGAGGCAATCTGCTTTCAGAGGGCCCAACAACCACTGAAATGTGTTATTATCTTCTTTTAAAACTTCATTGAAGGGGCCCCTATAAGAAACTATAATGTGTAAATGTGTAAGTAGCCTACTCTGCATTCAAAGGGGCCCCCAACAGCAACTGTAATGTGCAAGTACTATGCCTTTAGAGGGGCCCCAAACAGAAATTGTAATGTGTAAGTACGTTGCTTTCAAACGGGCCCTAAACAGCAGTTGTAATATGTAAGTGCCTTGCTCTCAAAGGGGCCCCAAATAGTAATTGTAATGTGTAAGTATCTTGCTTTCAAAGGGGCCCCTACAACAATTTTAATGTGTATGTATATTGCTTTCAAAGAGGCCATCAACCGAAACCACTGTGAAAGCACTATGCTTTCAAAGGGCCCAAACAGCAACTTTACTGTAATGTAATTTTGTATTATTGCTGTTGTGCTGCAAAGACTGTTAATAAGTAAAGCGACATTCATGCTTCTTACAAAGTAGCAGAAATGGCATTTTTTGACTATTATAGTACTCATTTGTTCTACAGATATTTCAGGCATTTTAGGTGGTTTGAATTTAGCCTATGCTTGAAGTCACAGGTTATTTGAAGCTTGACTAGTACGTGGTTGGTTTAAGGTAGACTTGCTAGATGATGTTAAAGTTTTTTCGCCAGATTTAAGCCAGTATGCATTGAACCGTTTCTTCTTAGCACAGATTTAATCAATTGTGTAGGCTACTTGCTAGAAATGTTTGCGACAAGGTATATGATGAATTATTTCCTACTTTTGCACATCTTTCAAACAACTAGTGTCAATGCAAGATGAGGGCAGCCTTGACTTATCCAGCCTCAAAGCTTTCCAAAACAAATCTCAGGTTGAATGCTTTTGCATGCTATGTTCTTGTAATTAAACGGATGAAATTAAAAACAAATTTAGTGTTTTAAATCTTCTTGGTTGGTGTTTACGGTTTCATGGATTCCCATAAGTCCATTAATGTGGACAAATTCAGGATACCAGCTACCAAGCATTTTTTCAAAGGGGGAAGCGTGAAACTTTCAAAGGGGTAAACTTTGTAGTTTATTGATGGTGAATGCCAGTGGTGGGTATAGGGTTGGAGGGGCCCGGAACAAGAGTAAAAAGGGGGGCTATCTGATGACATCATCATACTCAGCCAAGCGTAATAAGTACTTTTGATCAAGCGTAAGATAAGGCCACCCAAGGATACGTTCTTGAGACTACGGCATGACTGACATAGCAAAAGGAGAAAATGCGATAAGGGTATTCATGATGCACAACGTTGAAAACACTGCAAGTTGGGAAGACAAGGCTGGCAACACGCAAAACTTAGACAATAGCAAGTTGGCATCCCCCAACTTCTTAATTTTGGCGCCCCATTTCTCTGCATTCACCATCAATAAACTACAAATTCACCCCTTTGAAAGTTTCACACTTGTCCCCTTTGAAAAAATGCTTGGTAGCAGGTATCCTGAATTTGTTCATATTCATGTCTTTATGGGAGTCCATGAAACTATAAACAACAGCCAAGAAGATTTTACACACTAAATTTTATTTTTCATCCTTTTAAGTGCAAGAACATAGCATACAAAAGCATCCGACCTGCGACTTGTTTTGGAAAGATTTGAGGCTGGATGAATCAAGGCTGCTCTCGTCTTATATTGACACTAATTGTTTGAAAAATGTGCAAAAGTAGGAAAGAATTCGTCATATACCTTATCGCAAACATTTCTACTGCAGCACGTAGCCAACACAACTGCTAAGAAAAAACGGTTAAGTTATACTGGCTAAGAGCTGGCAAAAAAACTTTAACATCACCTAGCAAAGTCTACCTTAAACCAAACATTTGCTAGTTAAGCTTCAAATAACCTGTGACTTCAAGCATAGGCTAAATTCAAACTACCTAAAATACCTGAAATGTCTGTAGAAAAAATGACTACTCATTATACTCAAAGAATACCATTTCTGCTACCTGATAAGAAGCATGAATTTAACCTTGCTTAGTAACAGTATTTGCAGCTCAACAGCGATAATACAAAATTACTTTGTAAACTAAGAAGAAAATGTCCTATAAATTAAAAAAATTTGTGTGATCCCTGCTATAACAATTGCATGTTGTCTTATTTTCTGATGGAAATGCGCGCTAAGGTGCAACATCACAAGGAATGAGAAATTTGTCTAACCTTTTCAACTCAGAGAAATAAAGAAGAAATTCTTGGATAAAAATATGAATCTTCTAAAGCATGTATTTATCAACTTCATTTTTACAAAACTTGAGTTTTTCTGTATGGCACATCTGCTTATGCACTAGACAGGCACAGCTAATATTAACAACTTGGGTGCTTGAAGCTGTAGGCTCCTCTGTAAGCTCACCAGCACCACCTGCAACAGCAGCAAAGCTGTCAGGAGACCATTACATTTTTCATCAACTTTTATCCTTTCTTTTTCCTTCCTTTTGCTGCTCCACTTGGTTACTTTCTGTTTAACTGTGGCATTTTCATAAAATTATCAACATATCAACATACCAAATACTTCAATCTCTAAAAATTATCATTTGGTATAAAAAATATTTGCTCTTATTTGATATGGTCTTTTCAGAAGTTTTTGGAAGAAATTTTAACCCACAATTTTTTAGGTATAGAAGTGGATTTGAAGCTTTTCTTTATTTGCTTATTGGAGATGGTGGTGGAGCCCCTATGAAGGTATGGTACTTACACATTGCAGTTATTGTTAGGGGCCACTTTCAAAACAAGGTACTTACACATTAAAGTTGCTGTTTTGGTACCCTTTGAAAGCATAGTACTTGCATATTACAGTTGCTGTTGGTGTCTCCTTTTGAAAGCAAGATACTTACACATTAAAGTTGCTTTTGGCGGCACTTTGAAAGCAAGGTACCTACACATTACATTTGCTGTTGGATGGCCCTTTGAAAGCAAAGTACATATACATTACAATTGCTGTTAAGGGCCTCTTTGAATGCAAGGGATTATACATTACAGTTGCTGTTAGGGGCCCTGTGAAATCAAGGTACTTACAAATTACAGTTGCTGTTGGGNGCCCCTTTGAAAGCAGAGCACTTACACACTACAGTTTCTTTNAGGGGCCCCTTCAATGAAGTTTGAAAGCAGAGTACTTACANATTTCAGTGGCTGTTGGGGGCCCCTTTGAAAGCAGATTACCTTCAAATTGCAGTTGCTGTTGGGGCCCCTTTGAAAGCAAAGTGCTTACTTATGATCTGCTTTGTAGATATTATATGAGTGAATAATACGTTTTTCACCAAAAATAAGGACATTTTACACAAGTAACACATCAAGGGTGGCCCCCAAAAGGGGGAGACCGAGGCAAGTGCCTCGCTCACCTCCCCTTAAACACACCACTGGTGAATGTAGAGAAATGGGCACGAAACTAGTGACGTGGGGACGATGCCAACCTACTATTTCCTAACTTTTATGTGTTGCCCGCCTTGTCTTCCCAACTTTCAGTGTTTTCAAAGCTGTGCATCATGAACATTCTTTTGCATTTTCTCCTCCTGCTATGTCAGCAGGGCTCTCACAAATGCAACTCCAAAAATCCCTAGAACAATACCTAAAAATCACTAAATCTGTGGTGGTGCAGCATAAAATCGGAATGCCATGATCAGTGTTAAAAATAGAACCAAATATGATTTGCAAAATAAACTGAAATAGTTCATTTTACAAATTTTCATACTTTTCCGAAAATCCCTGAAAAGGGTCAAACTTCCAACATAGGGAAAAAATCCTTAAAAGTGAGAGCACTGTATGTCAGTCATGCCCGGTTGCCGCATTCTCAGGAACGTAGCCTTCGGTGGCCAGATCTTAGGCTTGATCAAATGTGCTTATAATGGTTGGCTGAGTTTGATGACGTCATCAGACAGGCTCCTTTTTAGTCTTGCCTCAGGCCCCTCCAACCTTAAACCCACCACTGCCTAAATCTGCTAAATGGTGTCACGAAAAACTGTTAGATCCTGCTGAAAATCTTGTCACAATATTTCAGCTGAAATCTGCTAAAATTAGTGAGATGCTGCTAAAAAATTTACCGTTTTTAAGGTGTTCAAAATACGCTTGCAAAGTTATGTACCAATTTTTGGTCTTGCGCTCGCTATCAATGAACCAGACATTACTAGCCAGTGCCGTATCAGCCCAACTCTGCCCCCCCCCAAATTGTTTACAGGGGCCCCCTAATGGTGATTTATAAAATAAGTTTTCGACGTTTTGATACATCTCGAGGCCAAATAGCCTTCAAAAAAAAAGGCCGAATCGTCTTCAAAACCTGAATTGCAGACACAATTTTGGCAGAACCAGGCCCGTAGCCAGGTTTTAAGGTTTGGGGGGAAAATACATTTTTAAGTGGAACGATTTTTATTTTTATCATATGTTTAAAACGAAATTTTCTAAGCACAACATAATTTTGGGAGGCACAAACAAGATTTGGGGGTAACTGCCCCCGAATGCCCACCGTGCCTGCGGGCCTGGGAACCGTCGCCAGAAAGTCTTCCATTGGGGGCCTGCATGTTTGTCCAGGAGGGCTAGACATTCTGAAAATGTATTTTTAATTCAAAACATGAACAGCATTTGCACATTGTGCAAATTAATTGTAAATATTTTCCCGAAAATACNCATAATAGGCTCGTAGTTTCCAACTAAAATTTTTTGAACGAGCTCAGCAAAAAGAATTGGGTCGTCAGTNATTGTCATTTAATTGACGGCAATTATTTAGAGATGTCGTAATGAGATGCAACTGTAAACAAAAATTGCAGGAAAGCAGAATCAATCCTATCGTTCAGTTATGAAAACATTATTACTGAAGGAGCAAACATGAGGCCGGTCAAAGCATGTACGCCGCCATGAAAGCTTTCTTTCATTAGCGCAAGTTGATAAACTTTGCCATGAGCTGAAGTGAAATAGGCTATGCTTATAAAGTGTGCGCATTTGGGCTTCTTAGTGGCCGAAATACGCATACATAAACCTTTCTGATGTCTGGACTGTTAATCTCCTGGGGCATGGCACATGTTTAGATTAATAACATTTTGTATCTCAAATCGCCTATAAATGTTAACAAATATAGACTTAGGCCTACATGGACTCAATGGTTAACATCCATAATCTACTAACTGCACTATTCTGTGTTGGGACAACCCCCAAAATAGACTAAGCACAGTACACAATTAACTCCTAAGCTACTAAGCACAGTACACAATTAACTCCATCTGGCTGTTTGAGCAGCAGGCTGCGCAAATGTGTAACTTTGGTCGTAAGCACCAAAGGTATCGTGCTGCTATGCAGTACAAAATAAGAGAAGACTACCTGGGCTCAGAGGTGGGCAACCGCTACTTTAGTAGTAGCGTCGCTCCCGCTATTTGTTAAATTTAATTGCGGCGCTACCGCACGCGTTACTGAATACAAATAGTAGCGAGCTATCGCTACCGCTATTCGCTACTGCTCCTTTTCTGCACTTAAAAAAAATTTTGCTGTTGTTTTGCTGACGTAGGATCTATTTTGTAAAACCTAACCTTGAAATGTTTTTTAGAAAAAAGTTGTTAAAAAAACGTGATCTGTAAAAATAGTCATTAAACAGTTATGATATAGGAAAAGTTATTTTGCAGTGCATGCACATATAAATGAAACATAGACTGCAGAAACGTCCATAGAGTGCATTTAGCTTTGTGTGTCGATTGTTGTAGGCTAGCAGTCGCCTTTATCAATGCAAGTTCCGCGCTGTGTCCACAGTACTGAAGAGAATGGTCAAGCAATAAAAGATCAAAACTGTTTTTCACAAGTTCAATGCGCAACCAGTGTGGGGGACAAACCGGTGTCAAGCGAAATTTCTGACCTCTGCGAAATTTCTGACCTGTTAGTGTTTGTCTGTTATTTTGCTTCTCAGAATAAAAAAATAAAGTTTGACCACTACTTTTTTGATGTGTGCTGTGTAAATTAAAACATTTTGGTTAGATGTTAGGTACCCACAACAAGCTACAAGACGGGAATAATTTTAACCACTGAAAACTTTTGAACTTAGTCTTAGACCTCAATTATTATTCTTTTTCTCGCCCTCACCCAAACCCTATCCTGACACACTTACCTCAACACGAATCCCTAAGCCCTAATCATCAGTTTTCTCAGCGTATTTGATGTGTAGAATATACTCTGTGCATGCGCACATGGCGTGAAGTCAGAAATTTCGCTTGAC
>JGI24159J19872_10000648_pt1 | contig 33034 bp, 15 predicted proteins | sample Ectturendosymbi4_FD_19872 | JGI IMG/M metagenome (IMG submission 19872) | reverse complement strand
ATGATTTTGATTTTATCCAAATTTGAATAAAACTCTTATAATTCACCCAGACATTTCTGAACGTACTAAAATTTTAATGGAGCTTTTCTATACCGACGATCTTTGAACAAGACTGTTTGAAGTTGCCCACAATTGATTGAAGCTGTTGCAAACTGGCAAAATTTGATTTGACTGATGGACTTCACCCAAGTGTTTCAAATTAATCTAAATATTTTTGTTTTCATCCAAGTTTGATTGAAGCTTTTCTCATTTTCCCAGATTTAATTGAGGCTGTTGGACCTTACCCAAATGCTCTTATTTTACTCAAATGTTTCTAATTTTACCCAAAACGTTATTAAACTTTTTGACTTGGCCCAAATTTGATGAAAGCTGCTGGAAGCACCACATGATTCCAGTTCACTCAAGGGCAGTGTTTATTTTGCCATCAGGGGCAAAAAAGAATGACAAAATAGTCTCAGACTGTTTTGCCGTTTTGGCCATTATTTTGCCGTTGATTTGGTTGTTATTTTGCCTCAGTTTGGAAAATAGACACTACCTCACCTACATGTGAATGTAGCTATATACTTTGCCCAGATTTTGAAAATTTTTGCCCGAATAATGGCCAATTTTTCAGCGTTGGGGATGCGACCGCATCCCCTGCATCCCCATGCCGTACGCTTATGGTTGAAAATGATTTTGAAAGTAAGTTTAAAATATTTTTAACTGTGGGCGCGACGTCATTTTTTGTTTGTCGAGCGGAGGTCTAAATTTATAAGATAAAAAATCTTGTTTAGTGATATCTTTTTTGATGAATACAATTGCTCTTATAGTAGAACTGTTTTCTTGTTTCCAACATCAGAAAGTGTAGTGCTGATGTACTAATCGATAATATCGTTAAGGAACAGTTTAATTATTTAGTAACATCAAACGAAGTGTTTCCTGTTTGCATGCGTTTTGATGGTCCCTCAGTTCTCACCCAGCCTCGGGCCCCTTGCTGCCCATTCCTTGCTGCGGGCCTGGTACTCCACTAATACGACTACGTAAGTCGAAATCCAAGAATGCAAAAAACGCCCTCTTTTTGTATTTGATAGACCTCTTATTAAAGAAGTGGATCCACCACTGCTATGCATATTGTTGTGGTATGTTCGCCAGAAAACAATGCGGCTTATATATACTTGGGTAACTTTTTGAATTAAAAAGATAGTTAGCCCAAACTAGTTGTAGTGCAGGTATTGCAAGCTATCGGTAACCTTGATCCAAAAAGATTAATATTTTTGACATAAGAATAAACACATGCCAGTCCAGGGTTGCCAAGTTGGACAATTTTAGGCCAAATTCCAAAAATCTGGCCTTTTTTTCAAGTTGGTTGGCCTAGAAAAGTTCACGTGACTTTTTGATCTTTTTCTCGTTTTGTTTCAAGTTTGTTGGCCCTAAATGATTCATGTGGCTTTTTGAATTTTGGTTGCGAAAGTTTTCTGTAGAAAAAATTTACTATTCTATTTTCTTCGACACTACTTTTGCAAATTTTTTCTGATAAATGTTGTATTAACCCGACGCCTACATTCTAATGTTAGTAAGATTCGAGGCATGAGAAATTCTAAATAATTTTTTTGCTTAAACACTGCAAATGCGCAGGCTACGCTGTGTAGTGTGTTGTAAGCACGAAGCAAGGCCCAAAGCTGGCAGATAGGCCAGCGATAGGAATGCGACAAAGACGTCGATGATGTGGGAACGCTCTTATGATTCTGTGTATGGGAGATGAATTTCGTGTAGTTGCAGAAAACCGCAGTGTATCAGAGTCTGCATGCTGCAAATTGTAACACCATTGTAACCAAAGTGTGCAATCTCATGAACCATGAAAAGCCAAGGAAGCATCAGCAAAGAGCTCCTATACAAGGCCAAACTAGGCTTAATCTCAACTTCTAGTGATATCCTTGTAATGTAAGTGTTTTTATGACAAAGGAAGAGCAATACCACAAAAAAGTTTGGCTTTTTTTGGCCCATAATCAATTTGGCCTTTTTGTGACCCTTTTTTAGCAAATAGTATCCAAGCAATCACGGCTTGATTTTTCACTGAAATGAGCCGAATAAGTTTGTGGCCAGCAAAAGTCAAGCTTGATATGTCAGCACACACAGTTGGTCCAAATATATTTTGCCGTGGTCTGCACGTTTTGATTATTTGATGAAGATGGCTTTCAAACCGAGCTCTAAATGATATACATTGTCCGTTCTTGCTGGCGCCGCCGCAGTCCCGCGAGATATTTCAAGTCCAAAACCAAATGTTACGGTGCTCCTGATTGAGGTGCATCTAGCTAGTATAGATTGTTTCAAGCCTGATATGATCAAACGTTCGCAAGAATTTCGAAGATAAAACATTGAACAATATGTACCTTGCGCTCGCATTTCAATAAAGCAAATAAAATCTTTGGTAGTTACTTCGCAGAAACAGGTTTCAGACAAGAATGCAGACTCGTCTCTCTCATAAGGTTTCTCCGACGCTAGCGCTGATATTGAACTAAAAATTGCAAGACTACGTGACACTGGGAAACAATTATAAGCTATAGGTAACAGTGCATTACCACCCTCAGGAAAGTGAGATCAACCAGCTCCTACGCCAACGCTAGGATGTTGGTCATATGTCATGAAATGACATTAAGCAGGTTATCTAAGTGAACTTTATTGCATACGTACTTACCACAGATCTTGAACCAAAAGAAAATACTTGAAGTCGTTTTTACGATTCCTATAAAGTACATTTTCATTGAAGTTGATAGAACATTTTGTCAGAACAGCATAATCGCTTTAAAAATACTTCATGACGTCAGGGATGCCGAGTAACCCAAACCGCTGCGTGACCCATCAAACGTGTAAACCAACCCGCACCTGTACCCAAGGACGGATTAAAATGGAGCGCGAGGCCCTAGGCCATCTTAGTTTTTGGGACCCCAGGCAGGTGTGACCTATTTAGTTGCTTGTCTTAAAAAGCGTCAAAGTATGCCCATCTTACGTGTATTGCTCTCTCAAAATTTTATCTTTTGTGATGCCGACTTTGGTTCTGCGATTGGCTTAGATCTTCAACAGAAATTAAAGCCTTTCCTACATCTTCTCAACAAACAAGAAATGGCAATGCGATCTTTTCTTGGAAATTATAGCTCTTCCGTGTAGTTAAGAAGTTCTCTTCGTTAAATTTCCGTGAGTTCTAGCTTTTTTGCAGGTTTATTTTTCGGATGTATACATTTTCATGCGGGACCGTGTTGCCGCCATCCAGAATATCGTCCAGTTTTCGATCTGATTAACTGTACGTAAATTCCTTTGTTATAGTAACCACATATTTTATGGACTACACAAGCACGATCCGTTTAGTGGACACAGGGTCTATTTATGCCGTTTTTAAGTTGTCATTTTCCAATCAATGCAAAATATGGTGTTTTAATCCCCTACGCTATGGTTTGATGGTAAACAGCATGAAGACAACTTTACACAGCGAAGTATTGTTGCAACGCCCTCAGCTAACCACATGAAGTAAGCCCAATGTAGACACGTTTTTCCAAGTAAAACTCACGAGAAACTGTTCTAGTTGATTAACTAACATCTACTGTAGAGCAGTGGTGCACAACCTGCGGCCGTACGGACGCATGTGGCCTTCGATAAAAATTGATGCGGTCGTGCACATGAGTATGTAATTTAAAATATAGAAATTATGGTGGCGGTGTATTACTAAAAACTCTTTGTCTGCTGTATGATCATACAGTACTTAGTAGAAAGAAGGCCAAACAAACGTGTGGAAGCAGGGTAGGGTCAGTGTAAGAAAGCAGAACAGAAGCAATGCAAAATATAAAATATCTTGAACTCACTGGCGGCCGTAATTCATAAAAGTAAACGCAATGCGGCCGGCAATAGCGAAAAGGTTGTGCAGTCCTGATCTAGAGCTTGAATAAAAAGCTCTGTATACTGGCGATCTAGTTCGAAACAACTAAACGCAGGATCCACATCAAACACGCTACAAATTTGCCTACTAAGGCTCGTATATTTCAGTTACACTGTAATTGACGAATCGCTTAATGCTAGAGACCACTGTGCTGCAGTGGCTAGGGCTTGGCATTTCAGAAGTGACTAAATGATTTACTGCTACAACAATTTTGACAACTGAAACTCACCACTGATAAATTAAATACCTAAATTTAATAAAGCTTTAAAACTCTACCTTTGCTATGAAACACTATGCAGAAGAACAAGGTATACTGTAAAACAGGGGCGTAGCCAATGGGGACACGTGGGCCACTGTAGCAAAATAACCTCACTTCATGAATATTTGTTTAAATTCATGAGCAAAGCAAGGTATCTGTGTTTTGGATCACCCCAATCAAAATGTCTGGCTACACCACTGCTCTAAGTCTGTAAAGCACATTTGAAAACGTTACAACAGGTAGCCCTCACTAGCACAAGCAACTGTATCCATGAAGAAGAGGGCAAATATATAGGCCTAATTATCTGCATCAACTGATGCCAAATGTTTGCCACCAACATATCCAACAGCTCACAGTCTATCACAAAAGTTTTTTCGCACCTTCAGGCAAGTGAAGTTATCAGTAATTTTTCGCAATTTAGAACTCCGATGAATAGCAGTATTGTCAATCTTATATTGCTTAACAAACAACATTATCGTGTTATTACTGTACTGATAAAAGTCTTGACGTTTGCATTTTCGATCCTTTTAAAGTAAATTGTGAAGTTATGCCTCTGCGCAGTTTACCAAAGTTTAAGTTAATAATGTGTCGGTATAGGAAGGTGTTGCGTGGGGCCCCAAAAAGCGCGGGGCCCTAGGCCATGGCCTATTTGGCCTATGCGTAAATCTGTCACTCCCTGTACCCCCTACTAAATTTTGGCCCGTGCCCAGTCCGGCCCATAAAGAAGGCAGTGTCTATTTTGCCTCATAAGGCAAAAGCGCTACTGTGTCTATTTTGCCTCATGCAGCAAGAGTACTATTTTGCCATTATGCTTGTACATAAGATAAACTTTGTCATGTTGAGTTGGTATATATGAAATTTTTTTGACAATTTTACATATTTTAAAAATACTGTTTGAACTTGATCTTCTATAGGTAAACGTCATTTGTGCTCAAAATTCGGTTTTGTAGCACTTATACTGCTTGGACAGGAGTTTTGTATGATCCTCCCAATTTATACAGTACTGTAAATGCGAACTAACCTAATTTGATTCGATTTCAGAGGACCTAACTTCCTAAGACATCTGCGCGCACTACAAACGAATACTTGACCACTACCACACCACCGGCGAGCATACAGTCCACAGCACAACGAGCACACGACAAACACACACACAGCGTATATTAGGCCAGTGGTTCCCAACCTTTTCGCTGAAGGGAGTCAAATCCCGTCCTACAACTTTGTTAGAGAGCCGCACTAAAGATATTTTAACACAAGCCAATTGGCACGTTTTGCTTTATTGCAGAACAAAGCCTGCTACACAAAATATTAGAGGGGTTTTTGAAAGACTGCTGAGAGCCGCACAAAGGGTGCTTGGGAGCCGCATGTGGCTCTCAAACCACTGCATTTGGCCTGTGCGTTTTTCGCTCACATCACGATTCACAAAGCTCAAAAAACTCTTAAGATCTGACACAAATTCCACTAGTGGGCTACGCTATTAACAGCTTCGTTTTTGAAAAAAAAATTCTTCAACATCCTCGTAATGCTTCAAAAACGTTAGTTGCCGTAGCGCTACACAAGAAAGAATAAAAGTCTGCGCGTTTTAACCGGCCAATGAAAACCTGCCGTTAACCGCCATTTCAGAGGCCCATGCCATCTTTAGACTGTAGGGGCTTTGCTGAACAGAATGCAGTCTGCTGCGTTTGTGCTGTATAACCAGATATGTTGTAATAGAGTAGGGCGTGTTTTTATAAAAGTGTATTAGCTTTTTAGGAAAAAATATAACACATGCTGAACTGTGAGTTTATCTTTAAGCTAAACTAACCGTCTTATATTGTAGAAAAAACGACAAGAATGTAATGAAGATGAAAAGCATTTGACTGAGAGATGAAAATTATTTTTGCTTTTGTGTTTCGAGTTTCGTTTATATTTTTTCTATGTTGCTGTTTTTGGTTCTTTTTTGCATTCTTTAAAAATGACAATACTTTTCGTAATCTGCTTTATTAAAATACCGCTATTGTTTACCAGGCTGCCTAACACTTTGGGGATCAAACACTTTCAGGGCGGATCAAGAAGGGGGCGATTGGGGCGATCGCCACACCTAAAACCTACAAAAGTAACTTTTTTCACCGTGAGTTTATACAATTCGGAAAACAGTATTCGCGATATCACGCTATTTCGCCGTCCATTGTTTTGTCACAGCAGTGTTGTTAAGTACAGCATACTTCACCTCTCTTACAGCAGTAAACCCGTAATGAAAATTAACTGCCAAATATTACTGAAACCGTCTCCACTAAACTTGATGACCGGATCCGCCCCTGAACGCTTCAGATAATCTCAATAAGCACGGTGACATCTTCAGAACATCTCCATATCCATATGAAGTAATAATATGGGTGAAAACATAACAGTTGTTTGTGCAGCCTGAGCAGATGCGCCCTGATGGCATTGGAATCATCTGGGAATGTGACTCTGGTTTATTCAAACGGATCAGCAATTTCCGATTCTGGTTGTTCCCCTTTCACGAGCAACGAAACCACAATCCAGTTACTGATCAGTCGAAACTACAGCCGCTGTGCTTCCAGTGTAAAGGTAATTATTTCAAAATAACTTCATGGAGGGCACAAGGAAAACCCGTTCGGACTTGAAATGAATTGGCAGCGTAATCGTCAAACAAGCTTTTTCGTAGGTGAATATTTTCGTTGCCACATTCCCTTGCTTTCGTGTTCAATGAAAAAAAATTTATTGCATTTTAAATTCAAATCGGTGGTAAATGTAACCTGCCAACATGTCAAAATTTCAAATATAATATTTATGGTTGCTGTCCCTAAAAGTTATGAATTACATCAGCTTTCTTGTATTTGTTGTAAATAAACCAAATAAGTCTGGCAATGGTTAACTAAGGCTATTCTGTAGTTGAAAGGATGCTTGCGTTAACCGAAGATTTGTCCACAGCCACAGTTAAAAATATGTGTCAGTCTTAAACAGTTTAGACAATAATTTGTTTTTGACACCTGCGCTAGAAATTTGATAAATACAAGATTTGAATCTTCAAATTAGATGAAATGTAGCGAAAAAAAACTACGTTGTCTGATAGCATCAATTGTTGTTTTGAGTCTTTGGATACGCGCTGTCGCTACCGCATGACTTCATAACTTTTACGGGAAATATTCGATCATTTTCGATTATCATGCTTTTGCAAGCAATGCGCAGATTTGCAGAGTGGCGGAAACATGAGCTTCGCTTTCTGCAGATGACTGAGACCTCAACCACATACAACTTCGATTTGAGAAACGAAGAACATCTGGCTTCAAACGCAATAATATCGCGAGATTTCAAGCTGATTGTTCAGTTTTCTTGTGTTTTTCAAATGGAGTACAATGTCTCATCGGATTCTCCCATCACCACCATTAAACAGTAAGCACCGCAAGAAAGTCAGATATATCTAGTGGTGTAAGTTGGGGGAAAATGGGAAACCAACATTGACGGTTGTGTCATTTTATAGAAGTATATTTTCACTTACTATGTGGCCATATAGTGATGTAGCACCAAAAACTGACTTGGATGGTCATACTGCAGGGGTTGCCAAACTTTTTGGAACTGAGAGTTACTTCTTGGGCACCGAGTAATGCGAAGGGCTGCCCAGTGGTGCAACGAGGTTAGATGGCGCCCGGGGTAAGAAGCAAATTTGGCGCCCCCATTATCGAACCTGAGGTCTTTCGGAAGTAAATGTACTGTATAGAAGAAAGTACTTGGGACATTGTTGCGACTTTTTGGCGCCTCCCGCATTGATTCGGCGCCCGGGGAATTGTTCCCCTTGCCCCATTCGTTACGCCCCTGAGGCTGCCAGCTTGTTACGCACTTATGAAATAAAAGATATTCACAGTTCACCTTTACTTATGTTTATAAAGACTGATCTATTTTTTAGAACAGGCCCGTGGGCGACCCACGTGGTCCTTGCGGTTGCGGGCGACCGTGCCGGCGAACACCAAGTTGGTGACCCCTGAATACCGTGTCATATATTGCAGGGGACGACAAACACAGGGTCGCGGCGCGATGTCGGTCCGTGAAGAAATTTTTACCGGGCCGTGCGGAACCAAGGCTAAATTGGTCCAAAAGTGACTGGAACGACTGACATAAAGAACACACTGCGATGTCATTGACTAACATAATCCATACAGGTCGGAGCATCTTATTGCGGCAAAGCAAGCTCAGATCTCTCACTGAATCAGTGCCATGATGACTTACGAGTTGTGATATATGTGCCAAACATTCATTATGTTGTTGAGGGCCGGTCCGCAAAATACTGCCAGGCTGAAACCGGTCCGCAGTGTGAAAAACGTTGCCGACCCCTGATATAATGCATACCCCGATTATATCAATGGCTTTGGAAAAAATTGGCATCGCACTTCTCAGTGCACTTGTTCTCACAGTGAAGAGTGAAAGTCCGCAACATTCAGCATTTCGGATGTAGTTTACACATACAAAGCTGTATTTTATGCAGATGCTGCTGTCACAGCCTCCACTGTCACAGCCTCCAAATACTATCACAGTGCTCAGGTAACCCGTGGCAAATATGGCTAAGTCAGTTTTCAACTAAATTTTAAGACTTAAAACACACTTATTAACCTGATTCGCTCAGTAACTGATTTTTTTCGCAGCGTTCTGTCGAGCAGTCCTATCGAAATATGCATAAAATTTTGTAATTTTTTGAGTAAGGGAGAGTTACTGCCAAGATGGCAGTGGGTTCCTAACGTGTGATAGCTGTTATCCACTGCCATTATGTTTGATGGACGAGCAAGCTTCGTAACTGTGTCCCATGAGGGAATTCGTTGATAAGACGAGCTGAGTCGTCGAGTGTGACTCATAGTTACCTCGGTTGCACTTGCCAACGAATTTTGCCATTTTGGCAGGAGTCACCTTGCGTGAATAAATTTTTTTGAAAAAAATACGTATTTCAAAATACCACAAGTTTGCTTTTTCGGGTCAGATTAGCTTGAAAATAATTGTTGAATTGTTGAAAAATGCCCCTATGCTCATAAAACGTCATTTGCCATTTTGGCAGGTGTTACCCATAGACTCAGGTTTTAAGAGTTACCTAAGCAGGGTGCTGCCCTGAGGCCCTTTACAGCGCTGTGATGGTGTAGCGCTCTTCAGGCATCAAGCAAATATCAACTTCAAGAAGTAGGAAAGAAGCTTCCAGAAGATATGGCCGACTCTTTTTGTTCATTTACGAAAAAAAGTTGCTTACTAAGCAATTACAGCAAGCATCCTTCTTACAACACTATAAATTGCCAGTTCCCATGACAAGTTAACGACCCCGCAAGGCGAAATCGCCTGGGTAACCGCACTGAAAAAAGTAGCAACAGTCACTTCCAGATGCGGTTCAAAGTTTTATCTGTTTTGTCACAGAATGTCGTGGAATTTCTTGAAACCTACGAACCATGCATTTTAATTAGTGGCTGCATTTTAAGTTTGTAGGTATGAACAGTTGGGCTGTATTAGAGTTTGTTGGCTTGTCCACTTCACAGTAAATAGGTTGGAGAAAACGTACATTACTTGCTAGTTTCGCAGGTATTCAAGGAAAAGACGTGATTAATGTTGTCAACTTTTATAAACCATAGCATTTTGTGTGCAAGACCTACAAATCATAAATGGCTGAATCACAACATGTTGACAAAAAACATCGGTTATCACTATAACTTGGCGGAAAAACGGAAAAGTGGTGCCATTAGTTTGGTGAGAATCTTTTAAAAACTTTATTACAAAAATAGTTTTGGCAAATATACGTACCGTCCTCCCAAGAATTTTATAAGATTTCAGTTTGCAGGTTAGTTTTATTTTCCGCATAATTTTTTACCTTGCAGAAGATTAGACTCAGGTAAACTGTTTTATGTGTTATAGGTGTCTGAGTAAAACACGTTCGTTTATCTCAAACCTTTTATAACTGTGCAGGTATCGGCATTTAATGTCCATTTAATTTAAAATTCCAAGCTCTTTACTGTGCGGGCGATTTCACTAGCTTCTTCAGGGTGAACAGCTCGTATGTTCTCGAATTTGGCGGATGTTCACAAGACACTCTGATTTTATAGATCAGCACGAGCAACAATTTTCCGGGAGCCCAGTATGAAAAATACGACTGCCAATTGCGCGTTTATAAGAATCATAAAACAGTCCAGCAAGTGAAATCTATTTTAATCACGCTACATTTACCCTTCTAGCACCTTCACTAGAATTCACAATGCGCTCTGTGAAACAAGTACTCTCCTTTTGCATCATCGCAAATAATTTTCCGGTCACTGGGCACTCAGTTAATGCGTGTACAATGCTTGCACATATGTTACATGATATTAAACACATTGTCCTGACTGAATACTCTGAAACGTTTTTTCTCACTCCATTGACTTCATGTTCTAAGAGTGATTGGTAGTTTTAATATGCAAGTGTGGCAACCCGCAGAGCTATGCGTGCAGGACTGGCGCGGAATAAGAAATTCTTTGTGCAGGTACGCACACAATTTTCATGGGGGAGTTTCATTCCGTGGCATATGGTGGTCATTTGCATTTGGTGTGCGCTATTTATGACGTCACAATTCGACGTCATATTCATGTTTCCAAACCAACGTTTTGGCGAAGTTTTTTGACACTATATGCATATTTTTCTACATCCACTCCCCTTATTTCATTGCACTTAATATAAACTATCACCGCTCCAAGTTAGGCTATCGGAGGAAATTACATTCAACGCTACGGCACAACAATTCATAACTGCAAAAACATCAAGCTGCCCGTTAAAACAGGGAAGTAAAACACACTCATCATTGCGTTAGAGCAATTTATAACTGCAAAATGAGGCTGGGCTGATGTCTTGTTGAATACGAGCAGTCGAGCGTAGAAAGTGTGAGGCTGGACTGGCTGGTGCACACCCCGGTTTGCAAGATCGAATCTTGCTAGTTGATAAAGTACACAAGAATTGAGAATGCGCATAAAGTACGCAAGAAAACTTTCGATTTGTTGTTATTTATAGAAGTCCAGCAAACTTAGCTTTCATTTTTCCCTGCTGAGACATTATCAAATGCCTGAATGCTTCTATGTTAACAACTGCTGTTTTTGAGCTCGTGCAACAGTTCTACCATGCTACAGAAATTAGTAATGTAGCCAATGAGGTCAGCGCTTGCGCTGATCAGCCTTTGTAGACAAAATAAATGCAATTGTTTCGGATGAAGTGAACTGTCGCGGAACACAATCTTAAACATGCGTAGTGGACGAAAGCTCTGCAAACAGTGGTGAGATGGTTTCTGGACGCAGACGAAAACGCAGATTCCCACCGAAACCTATTTATTACTTTTTGGCCCATTTGTAATGTTCCTTGAAGTTTGCATGCAAATTCATTCCGTGGTATTTGCCCTAAGTCGACAAATTTACAAGCAAAAGGTATGCGAAAACAATCTCCCTTGAGCAGGTAATAAAGTTTTTGTAAAATGTCAAGCTGAAGGTGGGGTTTTAACCCCAAAACCCCACCCTTGCCTACGCCCTTGGACATAAGCAAGAAATTCAATGCTATATACAAAGAGAGCTTGTGAACAAGGATGTAGCGACATTCCCCAGTGGTGGCGAGACCACAGATTGGAGTTTCCAGCTCTCAGTGATCTTGCAAGAAATGCGTTCTGCGTGATGGTAACTAGCGCTGCTATAGTGAGCGAGTATTTGGTATGACTGGGCATGTCGTGAATAGCAGAAGACCAGATTTAAAGAGTTCGTCAGCAGGGGTGTAGTGGGGCGGGAGCACATGAGAACGGCGTTCCCAAAATTTTTTCACGTTTTGCTATAAAATGATTTTGAAGCTGTTTTCAAATGGCTTTTTTTTGGATGCGTTCCCACACCTTTTTTGTTAGCACTACAACCCTGTTCGTCAGTGAACGACATACTCTTGTTGAACAGTGCTCTTAAAGCTAAGAAAGAAGCGCTCAAGCTTAAGGTTGACTAAAAGGTGTCACATTTTTACTTGTATAGTGTTTTGAAAAGCTTCTGTTGGGTTTGAAATGAACCAATGAATAAATTGCCACCAGCGATGAAACACGTTACATGAGTTTTTGTGGTTTTCAGCCACATACTGACAGATGCAGGTTTGGGACGGAAACAGTGCGGGTTGAAGCGGGCGCGGGTTGAGAGGGTGCGCGGGGTGGGTGCGGGTTAGAAGCAAGCCCATAACCAGCTTGGGACACCAAAGGGGGCGAAGAATTTTCTGAGAGGGGCCCGAAATTTTTTAACTATGTCCAGTAGTTTTAAACTATGTCCAACACATTCTTCCACGGGGGCGAAAAATTTTGCAGGGGGGTTCGACCTGATTAGAAGTCTGCAGGGCGGAAACGGACAAGATTTCTCAAATTCCTGTGGGTGCGAGGCGACAGCGGACAAAAATTTCAACCCGCGCAGGATTCTGAAGTGTGTGCATACTGCCGATGAGTAATGTGAATATTACGGAAAAAGTAAAGTAACGGTGGATGTGAAGTTCTGCGCAAGTAGAAAAAAGGGAGACGTTTACGCAGGTGGCCTTTGCTTCAGTAATCTGTCGTCCTAATTGATCTGGCAACGCTGCTTATTATGTGATTCTGTTAGGTAATTCACTGGACAGTCTTATGAAAAGCAATGCAGGAATAATCTGAATGCAACCCTGCTGGACGCGTTGAAAGCATCTGTATTTGTCGCCGGCAGGTTCAATACAAGAACGTGACATGCAAAACTAACAGATACAGATGGTTGCACACATAAACAGGAGGGAAGAATTACATGTCAATGTGGCCTCCTTTTCGTGTGGAGTACCAAACGCGTGTTTTGTGGCCTGTCCCATCATGCTCCATTCACTTTGCCTTGTTGACGACGAAGTGAAATTAACTGCTTCCGAATCAGTGACCACTGTCTCATTCAAATCATTGTTTTTGCATTGCTGTTTCTTTTCACGACTTTGCAAGACTTCTGACTTTTGCTCTGTTCTATCAAGCACCGCTTTTCGAAAGTGAAAGAAAGAAAAATACTTGTTTTTTAGATAATTTGTTTTTCTCTGTTCCTTTCTGAAAGGTTTTATTGAGTGGTTTCGCCAGAGCTTCGCAGTAAGAACTCTTTTTGACGGTTCTCTACGATTATTTCAGGGTTGTGAATGTGACGGCAGTAAGAAAGTTTGGCTCCTTTAAAGAAACTTTTCAACTATATAACGACTCGTCGTTTATGTACGGATATTCACTCAATGAAGCAGCCACACTACAAATTGTTATTCCAAGAAGAATCTTCTTTGGAATCAAGATCTCAGAAGTGGACCCAAAAAAGTTTGTAATTCAGGTATGGTCATTCGTAAGCAAAAAGAAAGATTTACTTTTTTGAAATGAATGTACAAAACTTTGTCAAACTTTTCAAAAATCTGAATACGGTATTTCTAATATTTTTCAGGTTTCGCCTACCGTAATAACATATGGTGCAAATTTTTCTGTTAAAAATTTGCTTAAAAATTATTATCAGTTCAAAAAAGATTTTTTGAAACTTCTTAGATCACATAAAGCCATCTTAAGTTTCTTACTTGAATCTTGAAATGTAATTTATCATAACCACAAGCATTATCGACGTTTAATTCTTTAAAGGAAAATTTCGGAACAAACCCAAAGGATGTGGCGTTTCCAGATGTGGAGAAATAATTGCTATTTCCCAAATTTTTGGTGACCCTAATTGCTATGTGAAATAACTGCTATGTCTGCGATTTTGGTGACACTCTTCTGTTCGTTTCGTGAGCATTGGATATTAAACATTTCCCATTTAAACAAATGTCAAAGTGACAAAAAAACAGGCTACAACTTTGTCTTTTTGGAAGTCAGAAATTAGACGAAGTTGAACCACTCTTCACCTCTACCAATTGCTTTAACTCTTTCCCAACAGTTTCATCTCTTTGTTACAGAGACGAGCGTACGCTTTTGCAATTTGATACAGTGGCTCTAATTCATCGTGATGAATTGGCTTAAATCTAGTTGTCATTAGGGCAAGTCAGAGATTTGCTTACTGCGTCATCTCCTGCGTGTTGACACTATGCACCATAGGCGTAACCAGGGGGGAAGGGGGCCATGGCCACCCCAACGTTTTACCATATCTAGTCATTTTGTGCTTTGAGAGTCGGTCTCCCAAACAAAATACTGTTGCTCCTCTGAAATCATGCATTACCCCCCAATTTTTGGGCTGGCTACGCAACTGCTGTGCACTTGTTAACAATGGTCTGTTATTAACGCCGAATTGTACTTGACATGCAATTCATACAGGGCAGTTTTTGAAATAAACCAAATTAGCAAATGAATGAATGATCAATCGTTTTTGGTGATCTTTGCAGGCACCACCCTTTTCGCTGTTTGGGGTCGTGTATAGGTACTGCTGTTCAGGGCTGTTTTCCTGTGCACGTGCCACTTGCTGGTGACCTGTATTGAAGGCATGCGTGATGTACTCAGTAACTAGTACCTGCTGCTACGAAAGGTTACTTCTGGTTTCGTCGGCGAAGCAACTGCAAATGACAAAGCATTTGCCATAAACTATTTCTGCCTCTTGTATATTTGTTTACACCTTGTCTACGTCAGTCAGTTACAACAAGCAGTGATAATGAAAGTTTTAGTGGCGTCTTAACCCTTTAAGGCAGGGGTGCGCGCTTAATTACGCTCGGGGTCACTTTGAGAAGATCGTGTTTAGCGAAGGTCCGCACCGTCTAATGTGTTCCAGGCAAGTTTTGCCTCAACAGAAACTCTTGTACATAAAATAAGCGTTGTAAAAAAATCAATTAAATCAAGAAAACAGATAGGACAACTGCAACGAAGAAAAGCCACAACCAGGTGAAATTGGTTGTCGACCAGTTGCCATGACAACAGAAAGTACAAGACTGTTACCAGAGGACAATCACCTCAAGTCAACCCAATAAAATAACAGGGAACTATCAACAAATAGCATGTAATTATTACATAATGTACAATCACGACAACGAAAGACATATGACAAGAAGCACAAGTGACAGGAAACACATGTGACAGGAAGTGCGTCACGACCTGAGACTCAGAAGAATAGGAGCCAAGTGCAAACAACCTCAAGAAAGTTCCAGAAATCAAGAAAAGGACCAATCACAAAAGACGCTGACAAGAAAGGACCAGTCACAAAAGACGCTGACAAGAAAGGACCAATCAGACACCTAAAACAAGGGGCGTTGACGGGAGCTCAGAAAGAGCATTTAAAGAAAAACACAATCCAGCTATAAAAACCGATGAATATGGACCAAATACTCAGACTTTACTTTGTCCGCTGTCAGGTGGCAGTCACAAATAGCTAACCCCTTTCTGCTGGCTGTCAGGTGGCAGTTACAGAGCCAAATCAACATTGGATTGTTCACGTTAGTTGCTGACAAGCAAGGAACATGCGTACTTGTGTTGATTGCATGAATTACGGCTAAAATCTTCTAGAAATTTGTTGCTGAACTCCGAACTCAGTCAGTTGATTATATCTTCACGCTCAGATACTTTTGTATCTGACCGTAACCTGCTCGGGATGCAGCGTGCATTTATGCTCGCCGCCGTGGTCGAACCACAATTGACAGTGGCCCATCTACTCTTCACATCACGCTTAGATACTTTCGTATCTAACCGTTACCTGCTCGGGATGCCGCATACATCTCTTTGTGCGCCGCCGTAATCGAACTACACTTGGCAGTGAGTCTCCCCAAAAATACCTTTTTGATTCTTCTCCGAATCACCCCTCCTGACAGATTCCTTTTGAGCAAATGCAACGCTACTGAATGTTAATTAATGATAAATTTCCGCACGAACAAACGTTTCTTGTTTCTCACAGCAAATCGTTGTCAGTGATCCGAGAATGTTTTACAGTGAACAGCATAGTATACTTCTTTGACGCTAATCATGAAGTAGTGTTTTATATGTATGAATGATTGTTTAGCAAGTATTGACTATTTGATAAGGAAAGTAAAACGATATAAAACCCATAAAATCAAGCTAGAAAATTAGAGAAACAATAATTTAAGGTTTTCAAAGCTTATTTAAACCCCGTTATAAATTGAGATGATTAAGAGTAAGAGTGGAAATCATGTCGAGAAGTGTGAATGTATCATAGACTGATGTGAATTGGTGAGTACCATATGTTCCTATTTATGGCGTAATTATGCAATAATAAATATGAATGCAAATCAACCAGGAATAGTGTTTTATTTGATGTCATGAAATTTGCGTAAGGTAACTAGGAGCTAGTAAAATGGGATTGTCAAGCAGGCTTAGAATCCTGTGAACACGATCCCGGATCTAGCAAAAGGACCCACTGAAATACCGTATTTTGCTGGGTCAAAAGCATGACCGTACCACCTCTTGGGGTCACGCATCACGTAACAAATGGAAATAGAAGCAAGTCGATGAAAGTAGAAACAAGTTTCCGTTCAAGTTAGTCTCAGGACTAACGTTTACTGTAATAAGTTGGAGGAAATTTCAAACTTGAAGATTTTTCCTAAATGCTTCCGCGGGTCACTGAAAACGCTATGGCAGGCCACGTGTGCTCCTGGCCGCTAATTGCCCGCCCATGCCTAAAGGAACAGGCCGGATATTTAAAACTTACGGACCCTACAGACGTGTAATTTCTTACCTCCGATCTTAAGGTCTATTAAACACCGTTGAAGTTACCAGACAGGCTGGGCAGTTATCTTTTCATTCAGTTTAAACCACGCAACAAAATACGTATGCCTTTTACACTTGTTTTGTGCATGGTGACCTAACGTTGGACGCGTTATTTAAAGGAAATCGTCGTGGTTAGACTTAACACAGAAAATAATCGCAGATTAAGTGGAAAATAGTTTGGTAGTTTTTCCAAAGCCTTGATTTCTTTAATGTTTTTCATTTAGAGCATAAATAGATTAAACCGATCTTTATCTGGTCTTGAAATCAAAAGTAATAGCACAGACAAGGCATCATTTCAGTTTACTCACTTGCATTTTTTATTACTTTATAGAATAATTTTTGCGTTTGCAGGGAAATGCTTGTTGGGCAACCCCAAGCAACAATCCAAACGACTCTACGAATTACTACATTGTGCAAAATGGGTATGATACCTTTGTTTTTATACTTGACAACAGGTTCAGTTTTTTGAAGGTTTGGTGAAAATGCTTCAGCAACTTTCAATGAGTTCCAAATGCTTCAGCAACTTCCAGTGAGTTTCCAAACGAAACAAAAACAATCAGTTTTTCTATTGAGATTCACATGCTGTACATCTTAACTTAATCCCCTTTTCAGCAGGAATATCCTGTTTAAGACTTTTCAGAAAAAACTCTGGTGGCATGATTCTGTTAAACAGTGTGATAATTATGATGTACACAGGGGCGTAACAAGGGAGGGGCAAAGGGGGCACAATTACCCGGGCGCCGAATCATTCTGGAGGCGCCAAAAAGTCCCAACAATGTCACAGATACTTTCTTTAGTACAGTACATTTGCTTCCGAAATACCTCAGGCTCGAATTTGGAGGCGCCAAACTTGCTTCTTGTCCCGGGCGTCATCTAACCTCGTTACGTCCTTGGATGTAAAGTAGTGTGGGTGGACCGACAAAAATTGCGTGTTCAGTCTTGTAACAATGCAAAGTATATAATGTCTTCAAACACTAACTATGTTTTATAATTTTCAGTATATTTTTCAAATTTTCAAAAATGATGTTTCAAAAGTAAACCGAATACTCCTGTTTTTCAACCGTAAGTTTTAAATTAAAATAAAAGAAATTATCTGTTAGTTATCTTACAATACTGTTCAGATTAGCAAATCAGAAGTACAGTAAAGAAGCAGTACGTTCTACTGTCAACCACAAAACTAAACTGCATCATTTTATGTGGGAGAATCCTGGATGATCAGTATAACAGTCTGCGGTTACACAAAAAGATTGGAATCTTTCGGTTTACTGTGGTTTGACTACGTAGATCGTTTAGTTGGACGGTAAACATTACAGCAATGCCGGTCCCTAATATAATGTTTTTGAAATATTTGGAAAAAATATGAATGCAGTGAGTTCACTGATAATACAGGCATTCATTTCCTATGCAGTATGATTCACGAAAATCACTTGGTTGTTTAACATCATAGATATTTTTTCAGTTCCTGTACCTGCAGTTTATTGGTGAAGCGCGAGAGTTGAGAGATTGTCATGCTGCATCGACAGCAACATAGTTTATATAAAAACTAGAAAAATTTTATCAGCAATGTTGCAAGATATTTTCTTTCAGATGTGAAAAAGAGAATATAAATCCTTCAAGCGTATGCTGTTTTTGATGGTTGTTGCTGTAATTCTGTCATTCATGAAAATTATCTCCTTACTGTAAACCAGGGTTTCTGAACCTGCGGTCCGTGAACCCCTGAGGGCTCCATGAATGTGTTTTAGGGGATCTTTAAACAAAAAGCTGATCAAGAAAACCCGCTAGTTTCTATTCGCCCATTTGGCTCATTATTCAGCTTAATCGCACCACAACTGTAGTCTAGCTAGTGTCGGCCTTAGCAAGTGCGGGGCCCGATGTAAAAACTTTTGCTGGGCCCCACTCAGTGGTGTGAGCAGAAAGTTTTGAGGAGGGGCATCAAGTCATAATCACAGAAATCATGAGTGATGTGAAAGAGCGAGGCCCGAAAAAACAAGCTAAGGGGTGCCTGTGGGCATGCCCCACAGTTTCACCTCTCCAGAAGAGACTTTCCATGTTCGTTCGACGGACATGTCCATAACATAACACCCAATAAGTCTATAAGTTGCTACACTCAGTACCTCCTCTCTTCTCTGGCCAGGTACCTACCGTGGAATACGGCAAGTCAATTGGCCATGTTTTAAATGAAATTAGCAACACTACACGATATATTCAGCTAGCAAATATAAGATATAACAACTTAGCAACAAAAGATCAACAAACAGAAAAATGCGACAACAAATCATCACACAAAAACTACAGTGCAACCTTGTGGTATACTGCTAAGGCCGGTCCTGCGATCATCTGGAAAAATCCACTATTGTCCCCCTGAAAAACTCCTTCCGGTGCCCAAGCTCGTTTACGTGTAGATCAGGTTTTCTCAAACTTTTTGCGCATGTCCCACTATCCATCAAAGATATCATTTTGCAGCACCTCATCTAATCTGGTGTAATATTACAATTGCGCAAATAAGACCATGGTTTTCAGTTTTCAATGGGCCAAATCATTTTGGAGCCAGAGCTCGAGCCAAAAACTTTAGATGCCTGGAGTCAGAGCCGGAGCTTTGAAATTTAAGTTCCTGTTCCACATCCCTGCTTTAGGCTATTGTAGCTTACGATACAAAAATGCATTTGCTAAGAGAAACTTATTTTTCCTAATTTAGCGTTAGCTATGTCCTTCAGAATTTTGTCCAAGTTTAAGCCTCTGCTAATTTCGCGTTCAATTGACAAAATCGCCAAACTATTTAGGGGTTATTACTGGATTAATAATCTCAAATAGGTCTTAATTACTTTCAGGTTAGAAAGCTCCTTTCTCGGGATGCCACGGTCACTGGGATGGTAAATTGTAAATCCTGAGAGCAATAAACAAATTACGAGGAAAATGCATAACGCTATTAAGACCGAATAAGCAGCACACATTTGCAAGTACAAGCTAAAACTAACTTTCAGAACACAAGTGGCGGTAACTGTTGAAACAGCAGTATCCTGCTATAAGTACGAAATACTTGCAACTGAAACAGAAAACAGCTTCAAAACGTAAACCCTCTCTCTTGGCTAGCTGCTATTGAAAAGACTAGACCACACATCGAAATCAATGACCACTGTTACAATTGCAGAACGAATTATAATGAATGAGACTGTTAAAATACCGCCCAGTTCACTTTGATTTTCGTTGGCAACGGGCCCCACGCATAAAAAAACTGTGGGTCCTGCATAAGCTTCCGTAGGTCAATAGGCGCAGCGCGGGCCCCCTTCGGAGCGGGGTGGCTTGGAAGCAATCGGTCCAATCGCCTAAAGGCCGGCCCTGAGTCTAGTACGTCCTCCAGCTAGGCCTTGCTAAGTAATCCAAGTAATGCTTTTACGATATAGTCCACACTGTCCGAGGAATTTTCTGCTAAAACTTTCCATGTGCATTGATGTGAATAAAATACTTGTATATTTCGTTCATGTGCAGGACGTATATTGTTTTATTCATTCTTAAGAGTATTCGAGGGTCCGCAAACAATAAATATATGACTTGAGGATCCCCGAGATGGAAAAGTTTGGGAAACACTGCAGTGTAAACGAAGTGTTTTTCTGCGGGGTTAACTGCATTTTAGATGTTGCTTTCGAACTTCAGGGTTAAGAGCTGTTGTTTTTGTTTCAAAAAGTAACAGCGAAATACTTACATTTTTAATAGTTCTCTTTAGGAATTAAGCAATGGGCCAGAAAAGCGCAGATGGAGAAAACTCAGCACTAGACCGAGAATGATTTACTACGTTGGTTTTACAGTGTACTTACACTACAGGCCCTTAGACAAAATCATGAGTGGTAGTATATATAACTCTCTGCAATAATTGCTTTTCTATCCGTAAGACTTTCTCTCCCACATTAGTTGCTCAGTTGAAACTCAGTTGAAAAAGTAAAAACATTCAATATAAATAGCAGTAAGCAGGTGGTGATGATAAAGTAAACTACCAAAGATTAGAAAATTGAAAACGGAATGAACAAAAAGGTAGAGAAAAAAATTGCTGAGCCCAAGTAAATTGTTATTCCTTTAAATCTTTTAAAATTATGGAAATGGTGTCGCCAACGAATTGGCTATCTGCTTGAAGCAACTGTCAGCCTTGCGAAGAAAAGATTCTCGTCTTCTCGTGCAGATGTCCTGTGGTCGACAGTGTGTATGCCGATGCAAACAAAGTGTACGAGAATTATAATTCCACTACATTAAAAGTTGGTTTCCGTTCTTTTACTTGGACGAATAACGTTCCATATCTGCACATTCATTGCAAATACTCCATCTGTGATTTTTCCGTAAATGCTTCTTGCAGAATTCAGGTAAGACGTTTGAGTTTCGCTGTTGGAATTGTAAAAATCAGCGTGGAATGGGCGTTGTCAAGAGATTACAACGCTTTTAGTAATTTTTGCGGATTGATTTTCTTCTACGTTTTTTTGTAATTAGGTAAAAAATTGTCGTTTATCGGGTGTAAGAATGAGCAAAGTTATGAATCATAACGATGGTTTTCAGCAGCCAAACGGTGCCATATACCAAAGGTTCCCAAACTTTCTCTGGCAATGTACCCCTTCAGCATTTCGATCGATGAGCATGTACTCATAAAATTTATCATGACAAAAAGGTTGAGGAAAACAACAAATGTTTTTGCCAATAAGCATTTAATAATGTTTGAAATTAATATTAACTGATATATGTATAAATTATTCGAAAAGTATAATGTATAAACATATTTTTCCCTTCTATTACCAGCTTTAAATGTACCCTTCAGGTAGACAAACGTGCCTCTAGGGGTACATGTACCCCAGTTTGGGAACCCCTGCTATATACAATAGCAACAAAGTTTTTTTTAATTCATTTGTTTCTAATTTCACGCACAGAAGTTTTAAGTTGTTGCTGCTTTGTTTTCTTCAAACAAAATTTTTTTCAAAGAGTGCATTACGATCTTGCAATGACTATGGATCATAAAACCTATGAGAGGCATGCACATGCAAGACATAAAAGCACAGAAGTTAAAATAATCATACAACTTTAGTGTATAATGGTGTTTATGTTTTGGAAGTTTAAAGATTAAAGCAGTGAAAAAAGCACAGCGTAAAACTGGTGTATATCACGCAAAATAAAAATTCTTATAAAGCCACGCTCCAAGCTCTCATTGAAACAATTAGAGAAATACGTGTTTCCTACCCAATATGTTACAGTATTAAGTGTCAAATATGCACAGCAGTATTTTCATTCTTGTTTAACAGCCATTGCTTGATAGGCGTTATTATTTTGCCGTTTTTCTTTTGTCTTCAGAACATGTGTTATGACATTTTTTGACAGGCATTGGAGTTCTTCAGCTTTAGTAACACTCCAACAACTTAAATGCACTTTATAGGCAAAGCCTTTCAAGCTTACATTTCAACAGAGTCACAACTGTTAAAATAATGCTTCTGGATCGATCAACTCTCAGTTTAGGTTGATGCGACACTCCACTTACTAGCAGCAGGGCTGCAACTTGTAAGGATAATTACGAAATCTATTCAGAAACATGGCCTTTTAGTTTTGTTGATTTTGGGTTGAAGCATAAAACGCGGTTATAATTGTAAAAGAAAAAATGCATCTATTTTTTTCGTTGCTTATCTAAAACTTTATCTGTGTATATTGGTTGATTTTCTATCTTTTCAGTTTTAAAAATATTTCAAAACATTCTAGGCTGATGTGCTAGGGTTAAAAAACTGAGATGCAATTTGAGGAAGGTTGTGCACAGCACAACATCATTCATCAACTTCTGAAATGGAGACAATGCTCAGTTTCAGAATAATGATAACTTTTTGTTGCATGTTCCTGATTAATAGAGAGATGAAAAACTAATGCACGTACCTCCAACAGGTAAAGTGTCAGTCTACTTACATGCACCTGTACTATAACTTTTTAAAAATCTGTTTATTTGAATGCAAAATTTCTATTTTCCTAAACGGGCAGACTTTTTGAGTTCCTAACTGGTAAAAAATTGTGTATTCGTCGAAAACTTCTAAAATTAATACAAACATAAAGTCTTTCAGGTGTTTGAAAAAAGCTGCTAGCACGTCAACAAACCGCAAGACCGGCACATGAGTCAGGCCCGTAGCCAGGTTTTAAGGTTTGGAGGGGCAAAATACATTTTTAGGGGAGTAAGTTTTTTGTTTTTATTATATGTTCAAAACAAATTGTTATGGGCACAACAAAATTTGGGGGGCACTGATCTCGAATGCCCCCGTGGCTATACGGGTCTGACATGAGTTACGTTACATTTAGCCTGTCGTTCACTTGTGAAATCAGAGGTATGGAACTGGAACCAAGAAACCGGTGTGTCACCGCGTATAGGTCAGATAACAGACCACGACAAAGGTTGCCTATACTATTTTGCAAACGCAGCTTAAGTATTTACAACTGAACTTTTTAGCCAACATGTTCATCTTCAAGAAGACGTCGCAATATTGCCGAAGACCTAACAGCAGGCCAGCTGACCACGTACGGCCCAATACGAATTTCAACACCAGGTTTATCTTGCAAACAGGTACAACTCACAAGTTAACGTTTTGATAAACGCAAATCGTTGGCTAAAGACAATTGTTTACAATAATTATAAGTTTGACCAACCTGTTTTTTCGTTTGTTTGCATTTAACGCTAACGTTTATCTGAGCTTTTACGCAAGGATCTAATCGTGCTGTTTAAAGCGCTATCAAAACAGCCTGCACCATCTCGGTCGCCCAAATGGGAACTGCTGAGCCTACGATGTTCTAAGTACTGTACGAGATTAAGTATATCGATTATTGTGAATAAATCATGATAAGATCATCCTAGGGTTTATGTAAAAAGATTCATACAGTCAAAATAGTTCAAGCTCACTTTTAAGAGGAGTTGCTTATATGATCATGTTGGATTGCCACTGAATACTTACTTTTGCAACTGTACCTCTTCTTTGCGGTGAATAGGCTACCTATTTTTGCAACTGTACCTCTTGTTTGCGGAGTTCACAATACCATCACTTTGCAGTCTATGCATGGGCGTCGGAAAGGGGGCCTTGGACCCCACAGGATTTTGAAAATGTCAGCAAAAAGGTTGTTTTCTTAGTTTCATGTTTGAAGAAACAAATTTCACTACTTTTGCTCCCCCTAGAAAATTTTGGAAAAATCCCTTAGTGACACCCCTGGAAAAAATCCTTCCGACACCCATGAGTCTATGTATTTAAAAATATACTACATTGGCTAAATAGCTGGGCGTGAAACTTGTCAGTAGCTTTTCAAAGGAAGAATACCGTCGATTACTGCTTCAGGGCCTAGAACAGGGGTGTGCAACAGGCGGCCCGCGGGCCAAAACCCGGCCCGCCAAGCCCTTTAGTGTGGCGCTTGCCAACACTCCGATTTTTCCCCATCATGCATGAAAATCCTAATCCGACAGTTTATGTTAAAAAACTAAATTTTTCGCGTGGCCCAGCTAGACGTCTGCAATTGGTTATATGGCCCACCGACAAAAAATGATGCACGCCCCTGGCCTAGAACAACTTTAGCCCCAGAGGCCATAACTGCTCCAGGAGCAATGGCAGCAACGACTGTGTAAGCCTTGCTATTTACAAGCAAATTCTTGTTTCTATAAAAAGAGTTTAAAACGTTTGTTCACGGTCAATCATTAGCATCGCAGGACAATGTTGCAGAGTGCTTGCACCTGAGTTTCCTAACCAAATGCTAAACAGTTCTTGTAGGTAGTTAGTTCAGAAATTCTCTTACAAACATGGAATCGAAAAAGTCAACTCTGCTGCAAAAAATCATCCCTGTATGTAATGCTTTCAAGCACCTCCTGGCTACAAGACGCTGCAGCCTTTAATCTAGATTGTAGACCATGCAAAAAACTAGATTGATTTTGACGAACGAGCAGCTTAGGTCGTTTATCCCAGCAAATGCATGGTGCATCTTTGAGTTTCTCTTTAAGCGATAAGTCGAATGCTGCTTGATTTCACTTTGATGCATGTCATGCAGGCACTACACCATTTTCTCCGAATCCAGTCCGACCACTACGTAGCAGCCAAATCAAAGTTTTGGCTTCGTGGTAGCTTCCCTAGGACAATAGCACAATAGCTTTGCTAAATCTCGAGATTGACTAAATGTGTTTATGAACTGAAGACATAGCAAGTCTATGACATCATTGTTTTTCCACTAACACAGCAGTAGCAGTGATTCTGCCAAAAGTGGCAAGATCAGCTACTTAACACGGCAATTTTTTAGCAAATTTAGGTCAGAACACGCACTTATTTTAAACACTGCATCTGTCAAACTTTGTGAAAAGAATGGCTGGAAATTGCATTTTTTCGAATTACCATAGCCGAAATAGTTCTAGATCAAACCATGGGCCCACGTCTTTGTGGTATGAAGATACACTGGTTCTAACCCACCACGCTTCCATGTGATACACTCTCCCCGAATATGGTAAACAAGCCCCTTTTTCAAAAAAATCTCATAAAGTTAAAAAATGACAGTGTAGTCAGTTTATGTATTGTCTAACACAAAAAATGCAATAAAAATTATTAGATTTGTAGGAATTTCTAAGAATGTTATTTGCTTTTAGAGATACAGGGCCCACTTTCAGCGGGTGTCCCCTTTGGAGGTCTGTGAGTAATAGGTTTGGCTCTGCTTTTAGCTTGATCTTTGACGAATATTTTCTTCTAAACCGTCGAGAAGGGAGTCGGTGGATTTTCATTTGTCGTAAAGGCGTTGTCGGCTGTTAGTCAAGTGCCTTAGAAGTTATTTGCTGAAATAACAAACATTGCTTTACTTTTCATTTTCTTAGATTAATGGAGGTTGTTCTCACCTTTGTATTGAGATGGTCAATGGCAGGACCTCGTGCGAATGCCCACTGAATCACTTTCTCAAAGAAGATGGCAAAAATTGCGAAAGTAAAATGGGTTTTCACTATTTGAACAATTTTTCAAATGCCGCTGTGTCCCGCGAGTAGCCAGTAGTATAGGCACTTGCGTCATTAATTTCCTCGTTTGTTTGAAGAAATTGTCAACTGTTGAAGCAGGAATTCTGACATCTTTTGCATGAAACACATTGATTATTGTGGTAATATTCATGTCCAAGCAAAGGCAAGCCAAACAATACTGATACCACGAGAAGTGGAATAAAATTCGACTGGAGCACACAGGCCAAGTATCCTGTGATCAAAGCATAACGAAGCAATTTGATGAAATACTTTTCAGGGCTAGGCATTGAATTGGAGCTCAAAGATACACCTAACCCAACGTCACGCATTGTCTGTATTGACTTAGGCGGAACTATTGAAAGGCAACTTAATCTACAGCAAGGGTATAGGCAAAAATTTCGGAGAGGGTTGTGCAAAACAACAGTCGAGACAGGAAATTTTTTTCAAATGTTTTTAGGCTACAAATCTTTGTTTTATTTATCTTTCATTCAAGGCTTCCGTATAATGATGTGTGGCTTCAGTAATCGTTTGCACATTTTTTAAAGAGTTGGTTCTCTGCTGTACAGCATCGCCCCTGCGTAAGCTGTTCACGCGCATGCCTTCTCTGTGATGTTTAATTTGTAAATATTTGTGTGGTGTGGATAATAAATCCGAGAGAAACGAATTAATTGAAAATGAAAAAAATCAACTTTTCATTTTATATATGCACAGAAAACAGCTAGGTTGTGCTTCATGGCAATACAAATCCACTGAAACCTTTGTCTGAGTTTGCTTATATCCATTCATTTCAAGACCTATTTTCCAAACTACAGTACATTCGCTTACGTGTGACGTGTATGCCTTTCAGCAGGATTTCTGTAGTCTGCTAGGGTGATGCAATTATATTTTACCTATCACAATTTGTAATATACGCCATGGTTTCGCTCATGTGTTTCAACACTTCTTCTTTTGTCGATTCTTTTTTACATCATAGCTTTCGTTCCAGTTATTCAACATTTTATCTTCTTCCAATCATTTTCAAACTTACAACTTTTGTTTTGATTGAACACCGATCGCTACGAAAAGCGTGATATCGCTAAGATTGACTCTGTTAGGTATCGTGTATCTTAACTTTTCTAAATTACTAAAGAATCACATTCCTTCCACGATGAAAAGCTGATGACAAAATTGAAGAAGTAGTGAACAACAATAGGGAGTTTTAGTTATTGAAAGATTTGTTTAAAACCTCGGAGATATCCGGAGTGGCCTTGACCGCATGCAGCAATTGTTCAACTGTTGCAGGAAGTAAGTGGTGTTCCTACAGACACAGTGAAAACGTACCAGTGCCGACGTTGTTATTCTTATTGTCAAAAACAAGTAACCTATATTAAAATTGAAATAGTGTGCCATATAAAATAAAAACGTTGTGAAGGTCAGTGGCGCAATTGTCTGTGAAAAACGCTTTTTCCTTCTTTTCGTCTTCAACGTCGGAATAAGCTGTGCTAGTCAGGCCCGTAACCAGCTTGGGACACTAGGAGGGCGAAGAGTTTTCTTAGAGGGGCCCAAATTTTTTAAAACCATGTCCAACACATTTTTCCAGGAGGAGCTTCTCCCCCTCTGCGCCCCCCTAGTTACGGGCCTGGTGTTAATGCCGTTCCACCAGCGACATGCCCAAACACAATGTCGATCTCAGTTTATTTGAGCACAAATAGATTTCAATTTTAAAAAAACAATGCAAGTATTTTTTGTAAAAAAATTGTGGGTTGTTTAAAAGACTTTCAAAAACGAACCTTTATTTAGAGATTCATAATTGCTTACTAAAACCAACAACTTTTTTGTTTTTCTTAATACTCCTGGAAAAGTGGGCATCGTAAATTTCAGGGTTTCACCACGTACAAGCGGCCGTAGTTATCGCTAATGTATTCAATGAAGATGATTGCCTGCATTGTATTTGTTCACAAAAATCATGACCTTCAAAAAATGATAAGAATCTTGGAAACCATATGAATTGCTGCAGGCCTCGTCTGGACATCGAACTACAAGCTTTTAAAAAAGAATATTGATTACGTCGCATTTTCTACACTGGGAAGTAGGCATTCTACTTGCATGCAAAATTTGTATTGCTTTATATTAGGATTGCATTGTGAACAAGACTAAAATTTTAACAGATTACATAGTTCAAAGCATACTTTAATGATTTACTACGTTTAAACTTTAAAAAATTTCAACTTTCGTTTCAACCTTTTACTAAATTGGTTCTTCACTGATGCGTTTCATATATGTGGTTAGCAGCTCCTATATCAGCAAAACGAAATAAATCAAGATTAGCATAGAATTTAGATTGTGTTTGGCCTTCGTATCCGCTACTCTACGCGCTGCCTCCAGTGGCTCAATAAAAAATCGAGCTCTCAAACTTGAGCTTGGGTTATTTCCAATAACAGACCGATTATCATCAGGTCAAAGTTATGCTCAAGCTCGCATGTTAGTGACTACCATATCAGGTTACGAAGCAGTTAGCGATGCCACATGCACAACAAAGAATCGAAAACGAGATCAAACCCAAAGCTTAAATAAATTTTGATGAGATAGGCGTTGAAAAACAGCGCTTTTCCACGCTGATCAATTAAAATGTTTGTTTTCAGAGCTGGAAAGTGCTCCTTTAGGACACAACATCAATGATTTCGAAGATGTAACAGACGCTTCCGACGACAGATTCCTTGGTTTCAACCTTGCAGCTCGCCACGTTAAAGCTATTTCCATCTACGCTCTTGTCCTTACATTCGTTGCATTTTTCCTGGTTGGTGTGAACTTCCTTGCTGTCAAGAGCCAGAAAAAGCAAAGACGTGGTGTTCTGTCGCGCTCAGACAAACAGGAAACACTTTAAGTTTGGCAATAACTGAAGCGCAAATCCCAGACGACCAACTTTCTGTTCCTTGTTGAAGAAACAAAAAGTACCGTTTTGACTGTTTTTGCGGTGCGTTGAAGGCATAACTTCAAAGGTTCCTATAAATGTACATTAGTAACTAGCATCTGCATGAGTGATGTATAAACCTGCCTAGACCCGGTGTGATAGCATGAATAGAATTGCTTACACACGGCAGCGACACCAGTCTTAACATGAGTAATCTTAATTCAAGAAAAAAGCAAAACAAGGAAACAAAAAAAACATTGAGAGCAGACAAACACAGTGATAAGAATTACTAGGTAACCGATACCAATACAGCAATAGTTAAAACTTGCCACTGGCACAAACTAGCACTCCACCTATAATTAGGCCTACCTGATGGATCTACAGTAACCTTCTGTAGATTCAGATAAAATTGGTGGCACAAATGATTTCTAACTATTTTCGTACTGCAAAAAAAAACTTTGGTTAATCCGGATTATTTGATGCAAATCTCCGTTCCACGTCAGTGCCAATCCCGTCGCCACGCATGGGCGACGGAAGGGGAGTCTTACGCTAACCCGGAGAATTTTAAAATTGACATTTTGTTATGACATTTTTAGCAAAAAGGGTTGTTTTCCTAGTTTCGAATCGGTAAAACGAAATTTCACCACTTTTGTCCCCTCTGAAAAAATCCAATATTGGCCCCCTGGAAAAATTTTACCGACGTCCTTGTCGCCACGGGCACGTTTTGGGGTTGATTCGCCGTAAGCAAAGTTTAAATGCCCCAAAATTGAAAGTGAAAGTCTACCAGGTTCATCAGCAAGCAGCTGTCCGACCTATGGAAGATTCCAACACGTATATCTGACCCTTTTAGGCCATAAAAGCTTGCTGCAGCCCTCAGGCGCCCGAGGCCAGAGAAGTCTCCGTGTCTGGATTTCATCTTCCCGAGGTCTATACTCCACGCCGGGCCGGCTCTCAAATCTTGGTTTTGCGATTTCCTCACTTCCTGCATGCACCAACTCAAAATTCCAAAGATCTGGAGAAAAACACTAATTGTTGCGATTCCTAGGCCGGAATAGCCACTGGGGGGACCCAAAGAGCTACCGCCCTAAATCTCTGCTGTGTTTCCCCTTTAAAATCCTCGGGAGACTTACCTACGCTCGTGTCGAACCAATCATCAATCCATTGCTCCCACGGGAGCAAGCGGGCTTAGACATAGGATGTCGACCGTACACCAGGTTACCCTACTAACACAGGAAATCGAGGATAGCTTTTCGGCTAAGAAGGCCGGAGCTGTGTTTGCCGCTCTCACAGCCGACACTGTATGGCATCGTGGCCTCACCTGCAAGCTGCTGCGATTGATACCTGATAGATACATGGTCCGCAAGATCATGGAGATGGTTGGCAGTCGCAGCTTCACTCTTACCACCGGAAAGGGCAAACGGAACAGGTTACGACGCCTTAAGAACGGCGTCCCACAGGGATCTGTCCTGCCACCCCTTCTCTTCAACATCTACATCTCCGACCTGCCAATCATCTCCAGAAAGTATGCATGTTTTGACGACCTCGCAATCATGCATGCTGATGGGGCTGTCAGGCAGTGAAAGGGGTGCTGTGCAATGACATAGAAACCGTAGGTGAATACCTCCAGACTTGGAAGCTGAAGCTCAGCACAACAAAAACAGTGTCGGCAGCTTTGCATCTTAACAACAAGGAAACTAAACGTGAGCTAAAAGTCAACTACAGCAAAGCAACGCTGCCCTTCTGCTGCGAGCCTAAATACCGTGGAGTAACCTTGGACAGGTTGCTCACATATCGCCGACACCTTGAGTCACTTCACAAGAAGCTGACATCACGTGTCGCGTTCTTGAGGTGGCATGGTGGCTCCGGCTGGGATGCTTGAGCAACAACGTTTTGAACAGCCACCCTAGCCCTGGTGCCTTCAACCGCAGAGCAGAGATGAGCGGACTGTCATATTTTGCGATCCAGATCCAGTCGTGAAATTTCAAAGCTCAGTCCGAGTCCAACCATTGTCCAAAAAGTATGAAATTTTGAAATCCAAGTCTAAATAAAGTCTAAAAAATTAACATTTCAATAACAAAAATTACGCAAATTTTTCCATTAAGTCAGTGCAAATCCGGTCCTGATCCTAGATTTACCAAGCACTTTGCAGTCCGGATCCAATCCAAATACAACAAAATTCGTCAAAGTCCAGATCCAGTCCAATCCAAGACCAGTTAAATGCTCATCTCTGCAGCAGAGTACGGCGCTCCTGCCGGTACCGCAGTGCTCACACCCGCTGTAACAGATCTCTAGTGTGTGGTCCGTTTTTAGAGTAATCTTCCCCAGAACACTGGTATTTTATTACGATGGCTACTCAAGTTGCGCCTGAAACTACAAAGAGAATCAGACCCGCCCGTTTGTGATCGAATTTTAGCTCAGGTACACATTAGGCAATTATAGTGTTCTTCATAGTTTTATTTATTTAAATTACATCACCATATCAATCCCAATGCGATATTAACATCAACGCGATATTACTGAAATAATCAGGGGTTATAGCACGACTTCAATAGCTTTTATCATGGAAGAGAGTAACCAGTATTATCATTAACTTTCAGGTAAGGGACAAAACAGGTTATCAAATCATAATTCCCTTCTTAAGTTTTTAAGTTGACTATGGACAAAAACCATCAACTTGTTTAGGGTCTAGTTGACAATGAGCCTAAGCCGCCAACTTGCAAAGTATGACTTTCCGTCTCAGATTGCTCTAGTTTTGTTAACAAAAGAGCAAGAGTTCTCCTACCCTTTCCTTATGTTCATCAGTTAAGGTTCTATGTTCATCAGTTAAGGTTCTATCTCGCTATTGGATGCCTTAATCAGAAGACCTTCTTGAAAGAGCAGTACTTTCTTTTATAATCCCGTTTTCCCATTGGTTACATTTAAGGGTTTGCCTTCTCTTCCTCCGAGAATCCTCTTATTAAGAGCGACAGGAGTTCTCGTCCGCTCTCACTCCGAAATGCCTTCTCTCACTCTCAGATGGACTGATCTTCTCTTAATTCGAAGTAGCCTACCCTCTTTCCTTCTTGACCGGGTAAGTCCTCATTGGTCGAATTATGTTACGTCATGGGTTTATGTTTCCTACAATGTATACTGGTCACTTCCTTCCTTAATAACAATATACAGCATATACAAATAACACTTTAAAAATCACAATCAACTTTAGCCCTACAATATCTAGCTCGGATTCAGCCTTCACACAAAGAACGTGCGATCGGTGCGGTTCGTTGTAAAAAGGAGGGAATGTTGTTGCAACCTCTCCGGTGGTGTTGCGTTGATTGCGTGATTCACCACGAACGGGATGTGCGTGAAGAACAACGCCATAGATATATGTGGCGCGAACAAGCAATAACAGAGTGATCACGGCATGTGAACTCTATTGTTGCTTGCTGCCACGGTGCGAAGCTTTGCGCATATGCCGCTCGCGATTTCCGATCGCACCACTATCTTTATACGTTTGTTGGGAAGTCCAGTATCCATCAATTGTGAAGTCTTAGTTTCCCACTATTCATTCCAGTCACCACTGTTTATCCAAAGCAGTGACAAACTTCTCTGTCGCTTTCTTGTCTTATTTTCAAAATCATTAATGTCATTTATCAGGTGTTTTCCTGAATCAGAGTAAGTTTCCTATTGAAGTTGCAAGGCGAACTCAACACCGCCTTATTGACCTCGCCATCAACGACGCCTTGTGAATTGTCATGAATGCCTGCATCCTACACCAGTGGAAAACCTTTCCATTCTCACAGGCATCCAACCTGCTGAGCTTCATCGCAATGGAGCCACACAGTCTCCAGCACGTTGTCGCATGGGGCCTAGACACCTGCTCCAGTCAGCACTCACCTGTCCACCGAATGCAAATGTACGGGGCCTCAAATCGAGACATCCATTTCTACCCGCCACACAACAACTCATCAGTTTATCTGAAAACAACATGCGTGTGGCATACTGGGCGGATCACCAATGGAATGCGGAGTGGGCAGACAACCCAAGAAGACTTGGCATTTTCATCCCCGACACCGGCACCCACCCTCTTGGAATAACCCTCCCAAGAACAACCTGGGTCGGCTTAACCGCCTCTGCACCAGTGTCGGACGTTTCCGCACCTGCTTGCAGTGATGTGCCCGAGACATTTTTGTCGAGTCAGAGTCACGAGCCCTTCGAGTCAGAGTCGAGTCAGAATCATCTGAAATTTTGTCGAGTCAGAGTCGAGTCACGACTTGGTCGAGTCAGAGTCGAGTCACAAGAATGGTCGAGTCACTTCGAGTCATTGGTTTACAAGCTCGAGTCAATGTCGAGTCATACAAAAT
>JGI24159J19872_10000647_pt1 | contig 33034 bp, 23 predicted proteins | sample Ectturendosymbi4_FD_19872 | JGI IMG/M metagenome (IMG submission 19872) | reverse complement strand
ACAAAAGAGTTTTCTTTTTTCTTAGAGACTGGGATGCTGTAAAATTTACCAAGGCAGTGTTGTACCACCATAATGATGTTTTTTACCAGTAGGTCTCCCCCTGGATCTGTTCACGAGTTTAGGCATGGAACAAAGTGACCTCGGCAGGGTGACCTTTGCTTGATAGTTGATCGACAGGTCGTCAGTGCGCAACATATCGATATCACTGTGGCGGTCTTGATGTTGGGGTATGTTTCAGTTTCACCCTGCAACTTGCAAGCGTAGCAGTGGTTGGAAAGTTTGCAAACCGTTCAAACACTTTCTAAAGCTTTAAAAGATACTTTTGAGGTTTTCGATAAATGATGAATTCGTACATTAAAGGTACGCATTTTGGGTGCTTCAAGTTTTATGTAAACCATCGCAGTTTTATGTAAATATTTGTTCACTTTCAAAACATCGTTGTCGCATGCTTTTCCAACTAGCCACACAGCTTACGTGAAAATAGTTTCATTGCTCAGCATTAGGTCATTGCTCACTTGTTAGAAAACTATGAGTCAATAAGCAATTGGCGTGGCAAGTCCTGCATGCTGCAGCTTGCCCAGAATGAAGCGGCCCAGAGGTCGACCAAGGAGCAGATAGAGTGACCAGAGTTGTAATTGGGCCTCATTTTGAAGTTCGAAACCAGCCCGAGACTGACATTTATTTTTGAAGCCCGATTTACGCCCAAAAGCCAATTCAACGAATTAGTCAAGATTCGCTCAAAGGCGGGGTATTGGTGGCGCAGCAACTAACTATGACTAAATAATCGCAATTCAATTTTTTTATTGAAGAGTTAATGAAGTCGATTGCTTCATCTGTAATGGTGACAAAAGTGTCCGTCGTTGCGAAAAACATTTATATGCAGGCCCGAAACATTTTGACAAACTTCAGCCCGAACCCAGCCCGAAAATCCCCCAACTTACAACTCTGGGATGACTATATCTCCCGACCTTGGTCCCGTCTTGTTTTGCAGCTAGCAGAATTATTTGATATTGTTGTTAACCGTGAGTTATTTCGAGTCAAGACTTTTATTGAGATAAGACTTAAACACGGCCTGAAAATCTACGCTTAACGTTGTAAAATCAATTTTTCCGCGGTTTGCATTGAAAAAAAAAAGTTTTTTACTTCAAAATCTTTTACTATGAAACAGGATACATGCGAATAGTACTGCCCAAATGGGAGACTGAATTCCATAGATCTTTGTACAGAAAATTTTCACTTTTGAATGGTTTTTGACCTTAGTAAACTGCTAAAAATGCTCCAACCGACGGAAAAGCAGAAAAAAACATACTTCGATGTGACGCAGAACATCGACATTTCACCAAAAGCTACAAAATTGTTACAGTTTGTCTGAAAATTAGGACATTTTGTAAATATTTAGATTTTTGTTGGGTAAACTGTGAGGTATTTCGAGACCTCCTGGGGTTTCTTCCCTGCGACCCTCCGCAGAGGAAACTGGTATTTTTCTAGCGTGGTAACAACCAGGGCGTACCAACAGGAGGCGATTGGGGATATCGCCCCCCCTAAAACCTACAAAAGTAACGTTTTTCACCATGAATTTGTACAATTCGAAAAACAGCATTCGCGATATAAGGCCATTTATGTCGTTCATTGTTTTGTCACAAAAGTGTGTGAAATATACTTGATCTCTCTTACAGTAGTGCAGCCGTAATCAGACTTGACTACCAAATATAGTGACGCAGCCAGAATGAGGCCAAAGAGGCCATGGCCCCCTCGAAACAAACTTGCTAAGCTTCTCACTGGTGCTTTATATCAATTTTCAACTGCCCTAACATTTACGGAACAGTCGGACTTAAGACGACGTCAGTGACTGGCCCCTCTCGAACAACATTCCTGACTGCGCTAGTGACCAGATATTATTGAAATCACCCCCCCATAATCTTACTAGCTGGATCCGACCCTGGTAACAACTAACACAGCATGGATAGTGTTTCAACCTTACGTCAGCTTAAAAGTCAACAGCGTAGGAATCGAATGGTCACTATGGCTCTTAATCAGGGTCGTCCTGCTCCAGGAAGTGGCTAAATCTAGTCGTCTACCCTATAACCTTTTGCCGTCAGTCGAACCATCAACATTCCAGCTTTCCTATGTAAGTGTTAATGAGTTTTCGTGGTTGGAAAGCTTTACTTGTACGTAGGAAGGCCCGCAACCAGGAGGGAGCAACCTGGAAAATGCTCCCCCTGAGATTTAAAATAATATTTAATTGTTACGTCCAACAACAAGTAACAATCGTTTTGCCCTCCCTCGATAATATCAGCTGGTTGCGACCCTGTACGAAGGTATGACGCACAATGGTGAAGCTATATAGAGAGTAAATCGCCTATTTGCATGGTATTTCTTGACTCTTGGCAGCACACACTATAACAACGTGGCAGACATCGCTCTCATACTTCGATTTTTTTAAGCATCTCAATTGATAAAGATATTGGGAGTTACTGGAAACCACTTCAAAACATTCAACCTGCTTGGCGTACTGTTACGTCATCAAGGAAATATGAGTAGTGCAACAGCAACGCAAACATACATTCTAAGCTGGCCCAACTACGTGGTGATATGAAGTAAGCTTCTTCATTGCTACTCCACCTACACAAGACCAGACTAACGATTTAGTTTGTGTGCTGTGTAATGCACAGGGCTTCTGAGAAAAATTTACCAAGGGGTACCAAAATCGATACTCCCAGGCCCCACGTACCTCTGATGCTCGATTACTATGTACCCCTTGTACCCCCCTCTCGTAGGTATGGCCATGCGTAGGTTGCTGACCTCTGCAGTGAAATCTAGTACTATACTGCAGCTACATGTCAGCGAGCCAAGGACGGCAGATTGTGTTCTGCGGCACACGTGTTAATCTCACTTGGCCTTTGACTTAGATTCAGATTTATGTTAAGACCTACTCCAGGAACCACCCAGTCTGTGAATGTTACTAGTGCAATGAAGTGAACATACACGAGCATTTAAAAGCAAACCCTGTTACCAAAACAATTTCAACACAGTAAGCGATACCTGCAAGCAAGTGACTGTACTGATTTCATTTTCTAAAGTTTCTGGAGCGACATGCCGAAACTCAAAACTGAACTCAATTCAACTCTTTCCAAAATCACCGCCTTGCTTATCACATCGTGACCCGCCCTATGTAAGCTTATGATGATGCTTTACAGCAGTTATGCTGCTTGTTATCTTGTCTCAAAATTTTCATCACTGTGTGTGCGTGGCCGCCTCCACCAAACAACTGTAAATAAGCCACGACGGAAGGAAGTAATCTGCACGACCCTTGACTATAAGCTTCTTCGCAGGTAAACTGGGGATGAATGCTCACCGACGTTAAGGTTAAAATACTATTTAGCAAACACTATTGCACGAAGCTGTTTCGCAAATGCCGCTGCATTCGTCGTAACTAAAACGTTTATTCATTAATATCAAGTCAGTTGTCAAGACGTGTTTTCCGTAAATCAAAATGTTGTTATTTCATATACAAAATTTTTTTCGTTGGACATTCTTCTTATAATTGAGTTACTACGTCATCACTTCTGTAGTCGATGGCGCATTTTTTTCAGTTTCTAAATGGACGAAATGCACCTCGACGTTTAAACACTAAAAAAGTTTTAGTTAATCAACAAAAAATAAAATTCCAAGATTTAGGCATGATTTCCAAAACTAGCACAAGTTTTTGAAGGATAGTTTTCTTTGTTTTTAGTGATTATTCTGGTAAATTCGGTCGATCTCCATGACATGTCGTCTTAAATGAGTTTCAACGTATCGATCTGCCGGCAACTGTATCTCTCCCCTTAAGAGAAAAATTGGCAATTAGGTTTGTGCTTACGTGAAAGGCATGGTCCAAACACAATTTTCAAGTCAAAAATCGCTTTGAGCCTATTATATATTCAAACATCAGTGCCTTCCTGTCATCCATGCTGGCCTGTGAAGTGCAAGGTACTCCCCAGAGGAAGCGCCCCACCTAATTTTTCTCGTAATACCTACAAACAACCAGACCGGATTAACGCTTTTCATGCGTAGAGGACAATCCACAGTCACACGTTACTTTAATAAAAACCCTCAACATAGCTTGAAGCACAAGAGCGTGAGCAGATTGGTGATTTGTTTTGCATTTCATGCGGGTCAGCGAAGATTAAACGTGATATCCCCACAACTGGTTTTCTCTTCTGTGAATACAAACAAAGCGGAAACCGGAAAGTACGTAGGTATTCGTGTAAAACTGCAACAACGATAACTAAAAGATGAAAAGATGCTTTAAGTAATAGGCAAGCAAGAATTTTGTCTGTGCTATAACTCTAGCAAGATCCATTAGAACAACCCTGTGCTCTGAAACGAGTTCCAATGACTTACTAGGTTAAAAGGCTGACACAAGCATAAAACTGATAGAAAGAGAAGACGCCATAGCTTAAAATAAGAAATTTTCACTGTGCGACAACCATGACAGTAATTAGGAATTACAGTATAGTTGGCTGGGAAAACTGTAGTTCTTCTAGGGACGACCAAACAAGGTTACGTATTCGTTCAACTGGAAGGAGGCAAATCATCAAAAGCGGCAAAATTTTTCTATACTTTCATGGCAATTTCCTACCTACTGACAACGTGTCTGACGGCAAGGAAGACTTCTAGAAAACGTACTTTGTGAATACCACTAGTTTCTGTCATTTGGAAATAGAAACATGTCCCGAGGACACCACGGTTGATTTCTACTTGACAGGAATCAGCCCGAGAAACCCTAATCTGCAAAATGAAGCCTACGGATTTTCGTGTAAACTTCTTGCGTTAAGCAGATAAATTAGCTCTTCTGGCGATTATTTTTTATTAGCCGACGTTTCGCCTACCTATTCAAGTGGGCGTCCTCAGGGCAATGCCTTTCTTTAGCAGTTAAAAAAAACTTGGCAGTGACTAAGCCGCCTACAGCCATTGCCCTGAGGAAACCCCCTTGAATAGGTGGGCGAAACGTCGGCTGATAATAAAATAATAGCCAGAAGAGCTAATTTATCTGCTTGATTTGAAATCTGGTGGCGAATGCTACGATACAACATGTGTAGCAAAAAGAACAGCATTTCTTGCATTGTTTGCTCTTTGGTCCAGCTGAATCCAGAATCTGATGGTGTTTCAAATCGATTATGCAGTGGTGCATTTTTTGGTTTTGTGTTAGTGTCTTGAAAACCGACTATCAAAACCTTTCATTTTCACTTAATGTTATTCGTTTGAAACGAATATCCCAGTCGGTGCGGAGTTTCACACATTGCTTTCTCTTCGGATTGTTTGTGTAGACCCAAGTCGCTGTTGCTGAGTCTTCTATTCTTCGCAGTAAGAAACTTACAAATTGCGGGTCCAGATCCGTCGAGAGAAAGTCATCAATAGTTTTTCCTTGTTTGTGCAGGGTGGCCTGATATTCTGAAAATTTGATAAAAAAAACTCCACTGATTTATACTGTTGGTGTTTTGTTTGGAGGGAGGCTAAGCCCATCAAAGCTTCGCATGGCGACGAGACTGTGCGGGTCTGGAATCATAATTGGCAGTTGCTGTGCCATTGAGAGCTATGAGGAGTTTTTGATTCAAGACTGAAGGTTGCCTTGACAGCTCGTTCTGCAGCATGCTGTGAGGATAAGAAATCAAATAGCACTAAGGGAGCTTGTTCAGTACTGATCCTCTAACCGTCTTTAGCAGTTCAAAAACTTGGCGGTGAATAAGTCGCCTACTCCACTGTCTCGCTCCTTCCACAATGAACAAACCCACTGGGTCTTCAGTGTATTCCACAACCAGTGACGTAACAAGAGGTTTGAGCCAGGGGGAGAAAACTTAGCTGAATGGGGCCAACTAGCCGATAATCAGAAAAAAGTTGAAAAACAATAGAGAATCCGGATGTGGATGTCTATAACAAACCCGAAATTACCGGAAAACACTACGAAAAACGCAAAAAGACGGCAACTTACTGAAATCCAAATGAATACCAAATCCCGGTTTTTACATTAGCTTGCCGGAGGGAGGGGGTTCGCTCCCTTTCCCCCCGTCCTTTACGCCAAGGGTCCGCAAATACCGTACGTTGTGGCGCGACCCTAAAAATAGTTCTAAATCATCGCGACCGAAACATTTCGTGAGTATACAATTTTGCGGAAAATACTTTACAAATAAATATCATTTTAAGGCTGCTTTTCACAGTAGCAAGTTTTTTGTTCAAAATTTTTTGAAACTTGCACATAAAAGAGTAAATAATTGCATTTAGTCTGTCTAATGAGACTGTCAAAAAAGTGGAAGGTCTCGAGACCCAAAATTGGGTCGCGACCCATTGTTTAGGCACCCCTGCTTTATGCCACTATCCTCAACCTCTTCTTTCAAAAATGCAACTACCAAGTTTCGACATACAAACGGAATTCGGACATGAGACGCGTTAAAAGCATAACAAATAAATACGCGTAGTTCTTTAATGGGCAAATGAATGGAAGAAAAAAATGTCAACGCTTATGCCTCCAATTTAGGCTACATGTGTTCTGCACGATATCGAAGCTAATAACATATAGACAGACAATGCTCTTTGTTGCATCATCAAACTTGTAATGTCAAAGTTTCGGTCTCAGTTTAAAGAAGTAGAATAATTCATTGATAGTAAGAGTTATCTTTTATAACAAACAGTTTGGAAAAGGAACTTGCAGTAACATCTCTATGTTATAGTTTCTATTAAAATTAAACAAAACCATGTCTTTTTCTGTAGGTTATATAAAGAAATTTTTTTTATGAAAACAAGACCCAGACTTGTGACGTTTTTCGATGTTTATACCTTAAATTTGATGTTGAAACCTAAAACGTTTGGTGCTGAAATGACTGAGCCCCTTGGCACCACTGGGAATGAGTGATGCGCAGTTTAACTTGTAGTATAGCAGTCTGGAAACGCAAGCAGTGCTCTCAATATTTGCTCTTCCAGACTGCTTCTCAGTAGTGCAGCCAATAATTTTGTTCGGAAGGGGCCAGTCAGTGATGTCGTCAGTCACTGATGTCTTTCTAAATGTTGAAAATTGATATAAAACACCAGTAGAAGTCTTAGCAAGTTTGTTTCGGGGAGACCATGGCCTTATTCTGGCTGCGGCACTGCTGCTTCTACAATTTATTCGTGGTAACTTTCACAACAAAAAGCATTAACAGTTTTTCTTTTAGCTGCTTGTGAGACATCTTACGCTCGAGGGTTGAACCAAATTCACTACTCCCTGCACAATCAAAGTAACTGTTAGTATCTCTGGCCCTTTTCTTGATTTAACACGATCCGATCGATCAGATTTACCAAAGCACACCTTTCAAGCTAGAAAATTTGCAAAATTCCGCTAGAATCCGTTTGAATAAGACCAGCTGCATATACCCTGCTAGACCGATTATAATTGGGATATAATATAATTATATCCGCTAGAATCTAACGGATTTAGGCCACCAGACCAGTTATTTTGCAGCTACACAAGTTTAAAATCCGTTAGATCTAGCGGAAAAATGGCAATCCTGGGTCCGATATAATCGACACTAATGTTTGAAGACAGACAATGCTGTTTGTTGCATCACTAAACATGAAATGCCAATGTGTCGGTCTGAGTTGAAGGAATGCGTGACTTCTGCATCAGCACTACAATGGTTTTCAGGTGTAACGAGAATATTTAGTAAAGTTTTGAAGTGCAGTGCAAAAATTCAGTGCCGCCCAGCGGCTAAAATTCGGTGATACTGGGCTGCAAATTTTTACAACTGGGCGGCACTTTTGCCGCGTAGTTCATGCTTATTTTAGGCCATGGAAGACGCTTTTTTATAGATAGATGCTGTTGACAGGCAAATAACGCCGCTTGACACTTCTAGAGATAAATTTTCCTTGTTCTGCAGCTTGTAGTGTTGAAGCTTAATCTAAATCCAAAGATGAAGCGCTTCGTTCTGCCACACGCAGTTCACAGCAACCGCAAGCCTACTCTATGTTTGGCACTAGTGTCAACGCAAGGTACATGCATGGGTCGAAGGCAACCTGACCGTTGTTCGCGACAGCTGCGCAGGCTACGAAGGAAGTGGAAATTGATGTTTCTCTAACAGTTCATCCATTGCTTTCAGGCGAGTCACCTGAGTACGTTCGGCAATAAGAGCGGAAAGCTAAAACAGCCTCAGACCTTATCAACAACTGTTCAACAAACCAGATAAACAAGTTAAGAAATTCAGGTCGGTTTGATCATGGGCGTACCGAGGTTAATGGCGCCCGGGGCAAGAAGCAAGTTTAGCGCCCCCATGTTCGAACCAAAGGTCTTTTGGGAATGATGCACTGCACTGAAGAAAGTACTTGGGACGTTGTTGATACTTTTCGGCGCCCCCCAGTGATTCGGCACAGGGGGAAATGTGCCCCCCTTGCTACGCCCCTGGGTTTGGTTTATACTCGCTTTTGTACTCTTTTCGGGGTGTCACAAGTGATCTACGGCGCCTATCTCCTCTTAAGGGACTTTGATGCATTTTTAACACACCATTTAGAGCGGTCGCCTTAGTCATATGGCCATGAAGATGAGATAGAGTTACTTCAGGCGGCAACAAATGTATTTTTTTTAATTCATTAACTTAGTTAGTGAGATTTCATAGACACTTAAATCTTTTACGAAGATTGATGAAACATTTTTCTGCCCTTAAGGCAAATCACCCTTTGTGCATTGGATTTTGTATGAAGAATCAGCATGAATTTGTTACCACGGAACAGAGCTGTAAGTTGGGCCGGGCATTTCGTGACGGGCGTTGGACTGTATTTAGATTTGAAGTTTACAAATAAAAGTCAAATTTAGGTGAACGTAAACTTCGGAAAAAATTATGAGAACTCTCGATTTTTTTGAATGAAGTCAAGACACGGAATGGTGCAGCAAAACAGTTAGCAGCTCCAGGGCTTAAATTTTCTTGCTCCAACACTCGTGCAGCCATTAACAAATGGCCTGCGTCGTAGCTCACTGATTAGTGTTCCCGGAACATTACTCCACGTGTTCCCTCAAGATGTCTTGGTGTCGTGACAGGTGAAAATCGTTTTTTTTTACATACTATGGAAATTTATGGAAAACCAAACACATCTTAGGATAAAAACACACAGTAGAAGCAAACAACCGCTCTTCACGTTCCACGTCCGGTCTCTGTTTGCCTATTGGTTCAATGTTGCAAACACACCAACACTGTGTTGGAGGTGCTGGGGGTACAAGCGCATACCCAAAAGGTTTGATTCATCAAAAATTTGAGCAAAATCTCAGACATTTTGGGCAAAAAGTTTCGACCAATTTTTAGCAATATTAATGAAATTATACTTCTTTGTCACTGAGTGTATAAATAAGAGTTTATTGTACCACAGAAAATCCATTATTATATATAAAATGGAGAACTATTTCTATCAAAATCATGTTTCAGTTGGTGGGCGTTGATGAGTAACTGACTCACTTAAAAGTTTTGGCAAAAGATGTTATTTCATTTATGTTTTATTAATTGTACACTGAGGGAATGGAGTATACTGCAGGGCACCTACTTCATAGTAGTAGAATCCATACCAGGCAAGTACAGTAAAGCTTTTGTTTTTACTTTCAGCTACAGTGTTTGGATGAACAGATTTTTCCACACTGTCTGTTGCATATACAGTATGTGCAACTGAACAGACAATGCTGTGAAACTCACGGCATAGTCATAATATAATATACATAATATGATACCTGCCACATATTTCACATATACGTATTCAGAGAAGGAAGCAGCTTCATGCCTACCTCGGCCAGGTCTGAGGTTGCCTGCTGACAGCAATAGCTGGAATGCAAATAAAAAACCTAGAAACTGTGAGGCAGACGCTCAGAGTACTGAGCCAGCTTTCCTGTGACAATTTCCTTGTACGGCCTAGCGTACTGTTTTTCAGTTGGTTTATTAAGAACCAAATTTCAAGAACCAGATTTTCTACTTTCGTGTCTATGGCAATTAGGTAGAAGAAAATATTATGTACTAACAGCTACAGAATGTTTGTAGAGAGAAAATATATCGCATAAAATTTTTTCGGGCAAATTCGGGCAAAATATCCTTCGCACCCCCAAAAATTTGCCTGCTCCTGCACGACGCACCAACGCATGCAGTTACTCTGTCGTGGTCTCCTCATTACCGGTCTCAGTTCAGGTCCAATTTCTGTTTAGGCTTTACAACTTTTCTGTTGTTCTCTGTAGGTGGCCACTCGCAACTATAAATCTGCCGTTTTATGCTAAATCCTGACTGAACAACCGGTAGTTTAATGCCTAGTACGTCAGTTACGGTGATGGTAGGTGTGGACATCGACTATATAGCTTTTTTGCCTGGCCCACGGTGTAAAGAAACCAGCAGAAAAGGCTTTCAAATCATGTCGGACATGATTGGTGAACTCTCTGCGAAGTCCGGTCGTCTCGGTTTGCCTTGCGATCGGAACACTTTCATGGATGGCGAAGTGCGTGAATCTGAGACACCATAGCAAACTCTGCAATAACTTAGCCTTAACATTATGTGTGTCGTCTTGTACCTTGCTTGTACGTACGTTTTCATGCGCTCTTTTACGCATATTGTGCTTTCGTACGCACTCGATTGTATGCTCAGCAACTCATTGTCAAATCAAGATGGGCCATGTATATATTGGCAGAATAGGTAAAAATCAAACTTGTTTTATGAAAAGTGGTGGCCTCTCCGTTTCCGTGTGTTTGACCCTAATACAGCAAGTTTCTTAACGAGCCTGGAATGAGGAAAGCATGGCCCTTCCACGAAGAGATAAGGGACATAACAAATTGACATTCTTCACAGTACAATTTATAAATGAATTCAAACGTTTATTCAGATGCTTTGACCGAAGTTTTGTACAAAAAGTGTTTTTAAGAGCCTGTACACACCAACCGAAAAATGTTCTAAGACATCAATCCTGGTAATTGCAATGTATCAGAAAAATGGGTTTGCGTGCCATGACTTCCTTGAGCTTAAATCTACACACACCAAGAAAACGTTCCGGATTGCGGAAATTTCATCGTGCATTTAAGCAGGAACGCCGGATCAGCGGAAGGGGAGTGGGGACACTTTAAAACAATTAAGAGCAATGGAAAACGCAGAAAAAAAAAATCGTTACAAATTGTGCTTGTTTCTGTTTCGCAACATTGTTGACCTCAAAGTAACAACAGAAATTATAGAAAACCATTCTGAATTTTCTGGGTGCACGAATAGCTGCAATAAACTTGTTTCAAGTGGATCTTGATAAACCATGAAATTACCGACAGTAATGTTGTAACAAAGCACTTCCCCCCTCGTTGCCCACCTCCACTCTCCGGCGTCCATGCATTTTAGTCACATAAATACCTTGTCTGTGAACACATGTTTTTGCCTGGCATTTCGTGAAATGGAATGCACGTAGATGCTGAAATATTTGTGGAGAAATGTCGATACTGCTAACTGTTGTGGAAACTACAAGGATACGTTTGTTGGTAAGTTTGAGGATTTTTGCAAAATCAGTGGCAGAAATATGTTGCATGTTGTAAGAAAGACAAATTATACAGTTGGCATAACTTCTCAATAAAGGTTGCAGCTATCAAAACACTTAGAATAAACCTTGAATACGTTGCAAGTTGCCAGTTTTTATACCTAAAGGTAAACCGAAATTATTTATCATGTTGCAAACCCGCTCACAATTACATTGCGGTGGAATTGAAATGTTGCTTCATTTAGTAAAATAAATATAAACTATTTCTGAGTGTCTTGTAGCTTGGTTGCCTGGTTAAACAAATGAAAAACAAAAGTCTACTTTACCTCACGTCCTTTAATAAAAGAATAAAAACGTCTGGAAATAATTATGTGTCATGAGTGTGCCTTCAAGCATGAGCGTGCCTTCACACATTAGTGTGCCTTCACACAAGTACCGTGCTACATGTTGTATCAAAATATATTTGTCGAATAAATTTTTCTATTCAAACAATATTTTTTGAAAATTCTGATAAAGAACTCAGGCATTCCGCATGATAGAATGCGCAAAATAATTCCCAAGAGAAACTAAAATATTTTTCTGCCAATCCTAATTCACGATCGACTCCGGCTGTCAGTATGAAGCAAAGGGTTGTCTTGAATCAAATTCCAAAGAGCTGCGCTCCAGATCAGCAATCGTTGACACCAATAGCTTTTTCTTTGTCTCGCTTCTGCAGTCGTATCGATGAAAAAATTTTTCTGCAACAACATGGACTTTATCAAAAAATCGATTAATGCAGGTACGAGCAAGTTTACTGGCCTTGCGCGCCATTTTTGAAAGGGCCACGGGCAATTTTTCGACCACACACATACCCTGCGCAACATGCCAGCTGATGTTCATAGGGATTTTAAAACAGACGTTTTCTAATCGTAAACTTAAACTTGCAGTAAGTTTAGGAGTTTTCAGAAATTTAAACGTCTCCCGGAAGGATCGTGAATTCGTTAGTTTTAACCCTGCGCAGTGCACCACTAATTTCCTCCACGAATTCTGGGTACTCTTCGCGTGAGTTTTGGCCGTGTGTGCCTGTATCAAACGTATGGAGCGGTCCGATATTTTTAAACTCAACATGCACACCCTTCCTCCTAGTAGGATCCATTCATCAGCACAATTTCCCACCTGATGGCTTGCACGCAGCCCCACTCCAGCCTGCTGGGCAAACTTTGCTGGCTCAACGCCAGAGTAGAAGAGTATCTACCCATCGCCCAGCTCAACAGTGTTAGAACGACGACGCTTAGTCGAAGAAATGCCAACAACATCCGGAGAATATCGTTTGACTTCCTCAACCAGTTTGTGTTCTTTTGTTGTGAGTGAAATGACGTTCCATTTGCCCATTAGTAACTTACGCAGCGAAATTGTCGTTTCAGCTGAGCGAGACTTTCACGTTTCCCAGAAGAGAAGTACTCTGCACTGCCCCCATTCGCCTTAGATGAGAACCGGGTGCAGCGTTGGCCTCCACTTGTCCGTATCTGGTGGTGGAGACTGTCACGAATTTTTCGAACGGGCCCCTCTGCCCAAGACCTGAGCGCTGTCCTTGGTCACGCTCACGAGCGCGACTACCATGCGCGATCGGTTTAATTTTGCATTTTTGATGACAGCAGCTGGCCAAATCACACATTTGGACAGACCGATCGCGATATTAACAGAGCAACTCTTGCGATATCAGGGGCACCACGGGCAGGCGTTGGTGTGGCCACGTTTGTGAGCATACTGCAAGCGCAGTCAAAATGATGTCCATATAAACGTCTTGATTAATTATCCTAAGAAAAGTTTGATCACCTTGAAGAGACGTTGCACTGATCACGAGTCACAAAATCACTCACGTATCTTTGCCACTGATTTAATAGTTGACAAAACTTTGTGCGGCTTATTTTTGTCATGCTAATTTCTTGATTTGTGGTGCTACGTTTTTCGTTTCGTTCGATGAAGTTATGCTAATGGTAGGTGGATTTATTTTCGTAGAAGTCAAATATAATTTTGTTTGAACCACTGATCACTGCGTCCTTGTTTATCATTTGATCAATAGTCTACAGGCAAAAGCGTTGGTGCAAATGATTGGCCAAACGTAGTGTAAAATAATCTCTACCTGCCCCTGTCCAGATTGACAGCGTCTTGCACAGAGTCAGGAAGAAGAATGTTTGAGGTTTCTGGAAGAATCAGGACTAATCCAGCCCCGAACAGAGACATCGAACCCATCACGTAGAAAGGAATAGACAGATTGACAACTTCACCTAAGATGAAGAAGCATTAAAACGAACAGCTACACGAGTTGCATGCAAACGTGTAAAGAACGTTTGTTAACAAAAATTTGTTAGAAAACAAAATTATCACTTCTTTATTCAATGCAAAATGAATTGCCTGAGCAGCGGTTGTTCATATATTGCAGAGAAACCCTAAGTGCATTACATATGTTTGAATAAACGGTTTTGTTGTACCCGATCCATTTGTTTTGCTGGAAACACAAAATTACTCCCAAGCGTTTGAAATCGTCGTAAAAATTTATGCTGGCGATCTTAGATCGGATACGTCACCACAGAAGCAAGACTTGTGTTGACGGAGAGCGATCAACGACTCAGAAACAGAATGTACGAAACCAAAAACTTAATTATTTTTTATTAATATTCCTGATGACGGATTACGACTAAGCTGATACGTTGGTTAAAAAAGCACAAATTGTTACTCTAGAAATCTACTATGCTCTTCACACAAACTAACCTGTAAATACCAAGAAGGGAGCTGCGGCACTTGCGAATCGAGCCGACATCGAAGATATCCCGACACTTGTGTTTCTCAGCAAAGTTGGAAACATCTCTCCCGTGTACAACACAATGATGCCCATTGATATCGTGGCGAAGAACTTCCCAGACATGGAACAGACGATGCCGACAATGTTGTGTACTAAAAAAAGACAGATTTTCATTAACATACAGTCGTGTGGCCCGTGTAAAACCATACAGTCGCACAAAATCCATTTGAATCTTTCCTACTGGTGNGATTTGGCAAACCAAAACGGAAAACCATCAATGAGTGTACTTGNAAAATTACTGTGAAGATACTAAAACACTACCATATCTAATACTGCATCTCCCATGTATTCTAAGAAATTAGCCCAGTATTTGGAAGCTGTGGATCTACATGGCTTTTGTGCGAGGGGTTACTGAGAAACGGTTGTCAGGTGTAGACTATGACGTTTCGAGTATACTGTTTGTTTTGGGGCTAAGAACAGCAAAAGGTGGGTATTTTCTACCAAAGGCCTTATTTCAAGGAGATTCGTTTTGGTTTAAGGGGAGGGGGACCAGCCATAATATCCTTTCCAGGACCCGCCACCAGACTCTGAAGCAGTTTTAGCCCTGCTTGTTTATGTCCGCGCTATATGTAGTTATATTAGTATTAATCACTAACATTAACTTGCCGTCAGAATTTAAATGTACTGAAAGACTTTCCAATCGTATGTCAAAGACAACTCAGGTAAATACTTAAATAAACTGTGGTGATTTCAAAAAGTGTTTATTGAAGAGCTTTTGGGTGCATTTGTGTCAATTCTTACACAGGATCTTGCAATTCAGATCTAAAAGTTGAACATAGACGAGAGAAATAAGTACGACGCGGTATATGCTGTATTTTGTCGCTCGTGAATCTTGAAAGATTTCTTGATTCTTCTATGCTAAGATTAACCACAAAAATATCTTTGAAAAAAAGCCGCAAAATTCGCTTTTTTGACATGACCGTAGTGTAAATCAGTGTNAAANTCACTGATNCATAGACTGCTTTGGACATAAAAGGATATTTAAGCAACTCGATGAAGTTGCAAAGTAATAATTTGTCTGGCAAATCAGTCCATCAATAAAGATCTCTCAGATCGTCGAAATATATCTTATGAAGCAAGTTAACTACTGCTGCCAAATGGAAAAGGCTGTTCTACCACAATAACGCAAATCAAGTTCATGTCAACCGCTGCGACCAAAAGCTCTTATCCTTGTGAAGTGTCATCGAATTGTACGTCGTCAAACAGGTTACGGAAATGTAGCGATTTCTTTCAGTTCTTCAAAAGCTTAAAAATAACAAGCCACAATTGTTTGCAGTACAGTAGCTTACACACTGGTTGCTAATGTGAGTTTGTTATTCAGAGCTATGCCTGAGTTTATATCTAATGCGCAATACAAAAGACATTGTCTGCCTGTGACACTTGGTCTGACACGTAAATCTTGAGATTTATCAAAAGTCAAAAATAAAAGGGTTGCGAAGCCTCACCCTCTCTGAAAGAAGGCGCAGCAAGACACAGCGATCCACTGAGCAAGTAGCAAACAACAGATGATCCTCGTCTACCCAGCTTGCTGAGCAGAAAGGCCATGAAGAAGTATGACACAACGTCGACAGATGCCGCCAGAGCGCAGTTGATATAGATGTTTCCACCCAGGTTGGAAGAATTCAAGTTCAATGTGTAATACGCCAAGAAAACGACGTTCCTTTAAAATCAAAGTTGCAAGCAGTCTAAGTAGTATTCTGACACACGTAGGCGAGGGTCAATACACGTGAAAAGCGTTGAAAAGCAACAACCGTCAGCAAAACTGAAAGAACGCCAGAGCAATCCTGATGTGCTGTGAGAAGGTTCAGCAATACGCATACATTTTTTCACAATTTATCAAAACCGAAAAAAGCACGTTATTATCTAACAGGGAAGGACGCATTTCATATTTCAAAGGTACATTATGCATCAGTGGCGTATAGTCAGCTCTAAATTTCGGGGGTCAAAACATGTGAAATTTTGGGGAAAAATATTTGGCGAGCAACAGTATTTTTGTTTGGGACGCCGCTTCCCAAAGCACCAAAATGACTAGATATGCTAAATTTTTGGAGAATGCCCCCTGGCTACGCGTATGTTGTGCATTCACATTCATAAGAACAATAGACCTACAGCCCACCAGTTCAAGCTTCGTATCAACGTCGTTAACCTCAGTTTAACGAGCACTCCACAAAAAGGGAGAATAAAGCAAGTTGTGTTTTTTTAACAACATTCTGCCAGATAGCGGATATCAACAAAACACAGCAGATTCTTGGTTAGAATAAAGTCGATTTCCTCACCACAGGAAGCAGCAAATAAGCACCCGAGTCCTTAGAACTGGATTCGAACACAAAGTCGAAGCAGTTACATTTTCTTCAAATTTGGCTTCCTCGTCTTTCTCCTATACACAAATCACAGTGATTACTTCGTTGGATAAGCTTAGTCGGCCTCATTATCAGTGGGGCGTTTTAGCATGTCGATCACATAGATTCTTATGAGCGTAAAGATTATGGGCTTGTCTTTACTGAGCTACTCCACTCGTAGCAAAGCTCAGTATTATTACCAAAGGTTCTAAGAGACAATTGGTCGAAAGTGTACGGATTTGATTGTGTATGGTAACTTTGGCTTGACATTCTCCTTCTCCCGGAATAAAGCTTGCTATGTCTTTTCTGATGTACTGTGATGCTAAACGTAGGATAGTGGCAGAAGGTTTTGCAAAAACAGATCGACAAGATTGGTCTTGTGTATTTGTTCAAACAATCCGGTTTGGCCAAACCCTGAGTAAGCTCACAATCGAAAGACTGTAATGGCAATGCCAGGCGTTGGGATGGGTAAACTGTTTGCAGGACATGGATGTGTGCGATTACATGTCATGAAAAAGTATGATTTCCTTGCTTAAAGGCTAACTTCTGCATGTATTTGTTGTTTATTCATGGAACTATGCACAAAAAGACCACAGATTTGCATGTTTTAGTGAACTTTGACAGTGCTTTCTTCTTTCTGCTCTTTATCGCAAATTACTTCACGTAGACGTGTCAGCAAGAGATAAATTTGTTCAAGAATTCTTTTTGGGCGTTTGCGTCAATTTTTACAACACACAATAATTCCCGTAAATATTTCCGCTGGTTGTTGTTTCTAGGATACGAGAAAAATGAACACTTTGATAGTAAGTGGGTATCACTGACAATATAAAGTCATTTCAACTTGTTCTTACTAATTTGCAAATTTGTTTGACAAAAAACTCTTAAAAAATGTTATTAAAATCTTTATGTTCTGCGAATACTGCAGCAAGCAAGTTTTAATTATACGCCGAAAAAAATGAAAGACCTCTGCATCGTCCACTACAGACACTGAGTCCAACTGTTCTTTCTCAAAATCCTCATCGTCCTCTTTACGTCGATTTACGACCCACGTCGGTGATTCGGGAATTAACCTGAGATGAAAAAACATTGAAAATCGGTATCAAGCGCATTCTGAACCACAGTATCGAAGCATGTAGTTTAATTTTCCACGAAAAGGCAGTGGGAAAGGCTATTGTGATGATAGCATACCATTGTAATGATAGTATCTATGCCTTAGAGGATATCCGAAATAGCATAGTAATCGAACTTTCGGTGTGTTTTCCATGACATTCCAATGTAGGGCAAAATTGGTTGAGTTGCTGACATATAATCGACAATCTGTGCAGCAAACACAACTATGCAATTGTTGTTCTTTATGCAGCTGACTCGCCAAGCCTTGTTGATTAAGTAGGGAGATTGCTACGCTGTCAACTTGATAATCGAATAATTGTTTCGCAATTATTTAAAGTTGGGGTTCTAAAAACTGGTAAAACGATGTGAACAAAAAGTACGCTGTGTTTTTCTCAAATGAGCAAGGGAAAGCTTCAAAGAAAACGGGTAGAAATATCCAAAAGATGAAATGTTGTTAGGTTCGTGGATAAATGTTAGATTTAACGAAACGTTAAGTTAATGTTCGGCTGCTGCTCAAATGTACCAACACAAGCCTACAGTTGTATAACCTTTATTGAGCAAGCGAATCGCAGTCTGAAGTATGCTAAAAACGAAAATACTTTTTCTAAAAACCTTGGCTTGCATGTTGTGATACACTTACGTAGAACTTTAACAGCGCTCCCAAAGACTACTTTTGCAAACTGACTTTATTTTAGATGGAAACTAGACGCTAGTAACAAACTAAGTCATGTTGACAAAGAAGCAAACAAAAGTGTTGTTTTTCGTACCACCAAAACAAAGGCATATACACCAGCACTGCAATGGACGCAGTGCGAAGTAACCACCGCCAGTCGCGAATGAGATGAGCCAGAAGAGGCAGTAAGAGGAATCCGGCTCCGAAAGACAGGTTGATGATCAGAGCTGCCTGGTTTCGCCGCTTTTCGCTTACATGCTCTTGTGCTGAACATGTCAACGAGGATTGTAAAAACTTAAAAACCAATAATAAGTTCATAGTCTTTTGCTATCTGCACAATTTTTGCGCAAAAACTTTGTCCGTGGTCGAAACGATGTACGGCGATACATGAAACTGCAACGTAATACAAGTGTCAGCACTATACTCACTTTCAGACGAAAACATTTAAAGAAAAAAAGTTACATTGTTTTCGTTTCGAAAATCTTCTCAAAAACATATCAGCCATAGGGTTTGTTTGTGACAAAAATGCAATAAAAACAATCCGACCAAACATGTAGCGTGTTGGGGGTCGTACGATTTCAACAGTTACTAATATGCGATGAACTAAACAAGTATGAATTATCTCATACAGGCTAGGACGGTAAAGTAGTGTACACTTCGGCCTTGAACCGCGACTGATGTATCTTGTACTCATTGATTATATACAGCTTCCGGTAAAAATTGACAGAAGCAGAAGAACAAAAGGAAATCTTCGCTTCACGTTTTCAGTAAAATTGTTGCACACAATGCATTTTGCGAATTAGAAAATATATATTGCAACACTCGATTGCCTCATAAGCGAGTTCTTGGAAACTTTTTGTCCGCAATATGACACTATATCACTTTTTGCATAAGTGGTTACTGTTTGCACGATGCAAGCGTCAGAAGAAAATTATGACTATATTGAACTTTCAGGTATAGACGAATGTTGCGAGCTGCAGATAATTTTCAACACATTTTCATCATTAATGAAAAATACGAACAGCCTGGGAGTTGATCTTCTTACGATTTCGAATTCCACGTTGAAAATGACTGTAAATGACGCGATTTATTTACCGCCCACTTTTTTTATTTCACGCCCCACGCGATTGAATTATCGCCCCGCCCCCCACTTTAACGCCCGCGCCGCTGTAGTGGCCAGCAAAGTTATGATCGGCCATACCTCCTGAAACGATTGAGCTAGAGAGCCAGTGAAAGCATCCTTGGATGCGGAAGACAGCAAGAAATCTAATGAATTTGAAAACAAGTACCTTCACATTTGAAATTTTTGAGAAAAATCTATGTTTGTGTTTTTACCGTACTGATGTTCTGGCAATTTTCAGAGAAAATAAAAAACTCTTTCCCCGCATCCCTTTCAGCTTTATCGATCCGGATTCTTCGCATCGACTACGCCTGAAGACCCCAAACACACGATATTCCCCCAAAATGGGAGTCCGGTCTGCTTTGGAAGAGAAAATGCGGGGGCAAAGAAGGGTGGGTTGCGTCGATTGACTTCCAGATGACGTTCTGTCATCTGGTCCTGAGAAAACATTACAGGAGGTAATTACTTGGGTTTCTTTCAAAATGATCTAGGAGCAAATCTGAAGCTTTAGAAACCTTGATTAGCCCTCTAGCATAAGGTGTTGGAAAGTTATGGCCTAAAATAGACCAAAAAATAGGCTCAGCCACCTAGTGGTTTTTCTTATTTTCCTCAAGAAAAATATTTCCTCCCAATATTTCGGCTTGAAAGTAGTTGGTGTGATGTTGCAAGACACTCGAAAACACCTGTTCTGAAACTTTGAGACGGTTCGTGAGTGTTGATTCGCAATAAAGTGGCTTGAACGGCACAAAGAAATAGAAATCCTTGGATTTTCCCCCGTTTGACCCCACCAAAATTTTTTAAATTCTTGTGATTATTATAATCACAAAGCTAAGGTCCTTACTGACATTTTTATGTAGAAAGTTTATTTCGAACGTTTTTGTTTTGAGCTCCATGGCTTTTTGCATGGAAGCAACTCATTTTTCAACTCAACGTTAAAACCGGGTTTTCAACAAAATGACGTCACAATGACGTCACCGATGCGCGCAATCTACCTCAAATGATTCGATGCTGTCTTCTGAATCCGACGATGCCTTCACTGGCTCTCTAGCTCAATCCGTTGAGGGGTTATGTTCGATCATAACTTAATCGGCCACTATAATGGCCAGCGCGGGTGTTAAAGGGGTCTTAAATGTGAGGATGCATTCGCGGTTACAACAGCACACGAAGTCTCAACTCACCCAAAATGTAACAAGCGTAGTAGACGATCACGTGAAGGAACCCTGATCCGAAGTGTACTACGGCGAAAGCGGCGTAGCTCGTGACAAAAGATATCGCGAGGACACTGAGCCCGCAGAGGAGGAAAGAAAAGCGCAGAACCTCTCGTCTTCCGATTCTGTGGTTGGTAGAAAACTTTTAAAAATCGCACGAAAAAATGTGTGATCGGAAGAACAGAGGTCAGACCATACAAGCTCCAGGATCACCCCTGAGAAATGCATCGTAAATTTCATAATGTTTGTCTCTGAAAACCTTAGAAAAGCCAGAGAAGTTTCCCTTGAAACCACATTTTCCTCAGGCATACACACAGCCCGATGAGATTGACAGTGGTGTATTTTTCAGGAAAATTCCGCTTTTTTGTCACTGATTACTGAAGTGATGCGAATCACACGCATAGTATGAAATGCGGACAGTCAGGTACAGCACTATTTCTGTTACGCAACGCGTTCTTGCCCTGCAGGCAGTTTCCTGCTGTCGGCATTCAACATGAATGCAGCGTCTGTCGCGACGAGTACACGTCAGTAAACCGCATCGCTCATCCATCAAACATTGAGCACACTAGCACCGGCAACGGCGCTGATGCTTGGACTTTGAGCGCGAGCTGAGTTGACTGTGGGTTCAACGTGCAATGTGCGTGTCAGTCTGCAATCGTGACCTTCAGCTGCTGTGTGATCAGCGTGAACCTATGCTCGAATGTGACGGGACGACAAAAGAGAACGAACCCATTTACAGCTGATCATGATTGACGTGCATTTCCAGCCTAAAGATTAAGCAATGCTAGCTCATATTGAAATAATACGTTCAACGTGTCTAACTGCAGAGAAGACGATGATTAGTCATTGCTATATATTTCAGTTTAGCAACACATGTTCATTTTTCGAAGATTTCAAAAAACGTGTCTCGTTACACTTCTCCAAACAGCAATATTTATTTTGATTTTTATTTTAACAATTCGGGAACATCGTTTAACTGCGCCATGAAAATGCTTCTGGGTTATTTTTTCTATTATGTACTTTTCCTTTCAGCAGACCGAAGATGAATGGAGGTTTGTCATAAGTCAAGCTTGTTAAAATCTGCAAAACGCAACTATAGATCTTCGAAATCGACCTTTGTTTTGACAATAATTTATCATTTCAATAATTTTTATGGCAACATAACCATGTGCGGCAATATGCTTTTTTGTACTCAGGCAAATGCCCAAGAAAGCAAACTAAAAGCTTCATATCGCTGGCAATATCATACTTGTTGATTGGTACAAACCGGGAAACAGGCTTTCTAAAGGCACAAATCTGCTCTTGGTCCTTTTAAACAATTTTGGAAGGTTACAATAAAATCAGATACCAAAAGTTGTGTGCATCCTTTCAAATATACAGTTGACGAAAAGCTCAATTCAGGTATGTTCCTCATTTGAGATAATTAAAATCGGACGTCATTTGTTGCTTTCCCATGTCTTTGTGTACATGTTTGCTTTATTTATTCAATTACTTTGAAAGGCTCGATTCAATGGCCTTGCTGTCCCTATCTACCATAATCAACTAACAATGTAACTTTCTGAGAAATTGCAATATTGTTTTTTTTAGATAATACTTAACTGTAATATAGCTATTTATGTTTACCATTATCAAAAATGATGCAAGTGCAAGCAGCTTATGTCGCGAAAATGCGTATGCTCCGCAACAATCGCTGTTTTCGCAAGAGAATAAATTATTTTTTTACGACTTTTTTCGCCTGAGGTGACAAAACGCATAAGAAATTCAAGACTTTTTGTTTATGAAAGAAAACGATGCCGATGATCCTGTTCTCCTGGAAAAGATAGATTTGCTTTGCGTGTCTGCTGCAGCGGAAAGAGAAAATTCTGAATTTGGAAACGTGTTGCAACAAGTGCAAAACGACAGTAAGTCTCCAAGCATGATGCGCTCCAGTTACGCCTTCTCCAGTGAGCAAGCAAGGGCTGTTACAGGATCACCGTTCAGTTCACCAAAGCGTGAATGGATGAAGCTGTGCTTTGCCCTTCAGGCGTGAAGCGAAACAGCACCGGCTTTTTCGTTTTCTGCATCTTGCCCAAGTTTGAACGGACGTCGGCGAAAGATCGTTTTTTTTGTTTACAAGCGCTCACCTCAATTAAGTTCATACATTCAAAGTCAATGTGTCAAATTTCATGGACTTTGCGCTATATATTGAAAGTCAATTTCATTCAAAGTCAACGCGTGAACAGTAAGTCTCTGCTTTCTTACCGGTCCGACAGAAATCCGCCGACAACGCTGCCGAAAAGCACCCCGACCATGAAAAGACTCGTAAGCAGCGGTCGTTTCCAGGCCCCGTCGCAAACCAGGTTGAACTGCATCGAAAAAAATGACCGATGAAAACTCCTGATCCGAATCCGACTCTCTTGTCATTTGAATAGTGAAAGAGGTGGTTTGCTACAGAACGTTTTTGCAACCTTCTTTGAATTTCAAGAGCTATATGGAAAGTTAAGAAAGACACGACTTCATAAAGTCTAATATAAATCGAATACACCTCTTTTGAAACAATAAAGGGCTTAATTAAATGAATATTACCTGAAAAATTTATAATTTTTGCGTTTGATAATCTTCCGTTTTTGAAGCAATGTTCAGTTTTAAAAGTGTTCTTGGAAATTTATCTTCAATTTAATTTAACGTATTCATGATTTACGGTTTCGTTTGATTATCTTGCAAACCATCTATGCTGGGAAATTACTGCCTATGCGACGTTGCTTTTCATTCTTTAACAATTTAAGAAGTTAGACAGGATTCTGCAGATTTAAAAATTTTTGAAGTGGTATAGGCTTAGAAAAGAGATTGGCAGTTACAGGTATAGAGCAACCTTCGATTCTTTTTGCATCACGGTACTGCCCCATTTCAAGCATTGTTCTCATGAGCAAGAAATACCAGCAGATATGTGTTAAAACGATCGACTGTCGTTGAAAGGAGAACTGAGAATCATAACACTTATCAATTTGAAGAGAAGGTAGGCCTATTTACTACAGACCAATAGCGCAAAGTCCAGTTCAGTAGAATCAGGATGGGAACAGAGTAGAACAACGTATCCGTACCTAGAATCGTAGGAGAGCTAAAAAACGAACTTTCGGAAAGACCACTTGAGTCCCACTTTGGGGTTCGCTCATAGCTATAAAAACCGCACCCACAGAACAAAATTAAGTGTTGCACTTTTCCATTATTTTAAGGACATATTTCTACATTTTTGACAATTTTTAGCAGAGAAAATCCATGGAGAAAGCACCTCGTCTTTGGGTACTAGGTACGAAGTTAGAAACGCGTCCTTCTAACACTCAGCACTGTGTCCCCTGGTGCNACACACCCTCGAGGCGGCGTTTGGTTTGTGCCGGGCCCAAGGCCGGTGTACCGACTGCCATTGCTCTGTGCTTCAAAGCCCTGACCATTAGCTTGAAAACTCAAACAAAACACCTATCAGAGCTTGCAAAATAGATCACGTACGTTTGGTCGACAGCAACTGCTACCACGCTAAGCGTCATTGATGTTCACTGATAAATACAAAAAATCAGCGAAGTAGATATTCGTTTTGTCTCATAGCACATGTATGAACGTAAGCACTTGCTGTAGTACTGCAGTAGATAGCCCCTTGAAAATTTTGTGCGCGCAGGGAGACAACAATTCTTGTTGTTTGTGTGTTTGTTGCTTGTTGGTCCGGTGTGGCTCAACTGCCAAGCTAAGCTTGTTTTCTTTGGCTTGAAAACCATCTGAAGAATTTCATGTCTTGATAATTTCACTATGTCAAGTAAAATTGTGACGTCATAAATTTCTACATTTCACCACCAAAAGACCTTGCGCACACCTGGCAGCCGGTCTCAAAGATGGGATTCGGAAGAAGGAACAGGAGGGTGCTTGACCCCCTGGATTTTAAAATAGGATGTTTTTCTGATACTTTTTTAGCAGAAAAATGTTTTTGTTAACTTTGAGCTTGTAAAATGAAATTTCACCACTGACGGCCCCCCTTGAAAAATGCTTTTGGCCACCACCTGGAAAACTCCACTATTTCTTTCCCCTGGAAAAAATGTTACTTGTCTCATATTATTTGATGGTATGTATCGATTGCTAATATGCCCTTGATTAAATAATGTTGGTGAGTGCTGTTTGGTTGATAACCGAAACAGAACTTATCACGAAACATTCAGATTGACTCAAGCTAAAATCACCTCTGTGACGACGGTTTGACCGCCACTCAAATCGTAGTCCCAGCCATTACGGCACGGTTGAAGAAAATCTGAATCTCCGTGTGCATGTTGAGAATACCTGAAAAGACAAGTTTTTTTAATGAAAAAAAAACTTTTTATAATTTGAAGACTGTTGTACACTTTGCAGTTTTCTAAATGCACAAACGTTTCTCTGTGTCAATAAATCAAAATATTTTTATCACTTTTCTTATAATCCTATCTGTACAACTGAATGAGTTGCACTGTTTATTTAAAAGCTTAATATTTAAAAGCATTCATGCAAATGAACAACAGATTTGGCAAAGTGATTGATTTTAAAGTTCAGAAATTTAACAAACGGACTCAAATATAACACAGAGCACTCTTTAAATAGCATTAAAATGCAATTCGTTTTAGAAGTTTTGTTTTTTAATATCGATATGTGTTTTAAGGCTTTTTCCTTGATGTATTGAATTTTTTCAAAGGCGTTTTTATTAAATGTTGATAATACCACAAATCCGTAGGCCGTGCAATGGAGTGTTTGTACGGTAATCCTTAGATCTTGCGTTGTAATGGCTATTGTGTTAAAGAAATTAAATGTAATTTGAAGAAAGCTTGCTTCACCATACAGTACAATAACTTTCTAAATCGACGTGTAATGAAGATGCGTACCAACTGATGCAAAGTCTCACCGAATTCTACACCAGTGTTTCTCAAAGTGGGCGGAATCGTCCACTTGGGGACAATTTTGATGGGCAAGGGGTCGAAAAAACAAAGGGGGCAATAGGGGGGCGAAACAACACAAATGGGGCGAAAATGCTCAACCACTAATCGATCATTGAGTTAACGTCAGTAGCCTAATGTTATGACTTGAAGTTTTGGCAAATTTTAATTTACTTTGATAATTGTTGGAGGTTGTTGCTAAAGCAATTTATCTGTTGAATTTTTACTCTGGATCGTCTATGTGCCCGGCTTCACTGTGGAATATTTCAGGGCTGCGGAAGCATCGTAAAAATGACACAGTTCCGGCTCCGGAGCTTTTCTTTTCATGAACATGGCTCCAGCTCCGGAGCTCTTGGTTTTCATGTGTGGCTCCGGCTCCGGATCTCCCTTTTTTCATGGCTCCGGCTCCAACTCCGGCTTCTGGTCGTTTTCACACATTAATATTTTAATTGTCCTGGTGTGCCTCAAGTTGCATGGAAAATTAATCAAATCAAGTACACAAAACTAAGAGAATATAACAAATCTTTTCAGTAATTTAATCTGGTAGTTTTTTACAAGCAGCGCGTAAATTTTCCATGCAGAAATTAGCGAAAAATCAATAATCACAGTTTTAAGACAATTCAGAGAACAGCCACTGGCAGAAACTTAACTCAAGATAACGGTAATATAAACAAATTCTGGAAAGGCCGTCGCTGGTTTTGCCGTCAAAGCCTGAGGACCTTTTGTTATTTCTTACCACCAGAATGAAGAAAATGGCTGTTTGGAAAACATCATTTGTAGGCGAGCATTTAACACAGACCCGTCCGAGTTGACCAAGTGTTTTGCACTCGTTGCATACTTTGCCTGTTGCAGTCTTGACGATTCCAGCTAAGAGTGCTGCCTGGGCAAACCATACAAGAGCGCAAAACAGTGGACTCTCATGTGTTCTTTCAAACACGCACACATTTGCAGTCAGTGCCGTAACAGCCCAACCCTGCCCCCCCAAAATGTTTGCACGGGTCCCCCTAAAGGTAATTTATAAAAAAACGTTTTCGACGTTATGCTACATCTCGAGGCCGAATAGCCTTCAAAACAAAATATCCTAATTGCAGGCACAATTTTGGCAGAATCAGGCCCCTAGCCAGGTTTTAGAGTTTGGGGAGAAAAATACATTTTAGGGGGGAAAGATTTTTGATTTTACCATACGTTTAAAACACATTTTTCTGTGCACAGCAAAATTTGGACGGACACAAAAAATATTTGGGGCTAACTGCCCCCGAATGCCCGTCTTTGTCTGCGGGCCTGGGCAGATCCCTCGCCAGAAAGTCTTCCATTGGGGACCTTCATGTTTGTGCAGGGTGGCTAGACATTCTGAAAATTTACATTTAATTCACAACATGAACAGCATTTGCAGATTGTGCAAATTGATTGTAAATATTTTCCCGCAAATACCCATAATAGCCTTGCATTTTCCAACTATAATTTTTTGAACGAGCTTAACAAAAGGAAATGGGTCGTAAATCATTGTCCTTTAATTGACGGGGTTTATTTAGAGATGTAACGAAATGCAAATGTAAAAATGTTTGCAGGAAATCAGATTCAATCCTATCGTTCAGTTATCAAAACATTATTACAGAAGCAGCAAACATTTCTAGTGCTTCATATTTCAATTTGGGGGGGTCGAAGCTTTCTTTGGGAGGTTAGGTGGTGATGGGACTGAATTTTGGGCTCCTGTGACAGCGTGTCCCCCCAATTGGGGGTATGGAGTGCGGCTGATACGATTCTGTTTGCAGTACCACAAATGCGAAGATGTGTTTAAAAGTCCTTTGTTCAAAGAAATAGTATGACTTCTAGTAAGAAATTCACATTTGACTCTTAAAATAGCTGAAGTCTTCTTATTTCCTATCTTTTTCACTCATAAAAACCAATGGTGAATCGCAGAGTAAAGCTCAATTTAACACGCAAAGCTTAGGAGAAAATAAGACTGGTTAATGTGTTGAAAACAGATTTTTACCACAGATAAAAACATCAAGATGAGTGCACATTTGTTTACGTTGATTTTTATATCCTCCTGATAATGTGCTGCTATGCAAAGCAATGCGAGTGCGCTACCAATTATTAACAAATTTCATGTTATGCTACTGCTTGAAACGTAATGTATCCAAATGAATTTTGCCAATAATCCAGTAAACCCTGCTAGTAAGTCTTATGGTTTCCAATAAAAATTCCTTTACAATGGCGTGCCGAGCATTTCACGCTTAAATCTCCAATGGTATCCCATCTTAATCATACTTCCTACTAACAGCATGACTACACAGCTACAAAATCTATGGATGTTTTATTATATAAGTACGCATTATAACTCAGTTCTTTTTAGATAGCTCCACTACTACAGGCCCGCTTAGATCATTCTGACTAGAAAGTAAGATGTTGTGGTAGTTACCGTTTTCTTACTTCTACAACAGTGGTTCTCAACCATTTCGCTGAAGGAGCCAAATACAGACTTACGGTTTTGTTAGAGATCCACAAAAATTTAACCACAAGTCAATTGACACGTTATGTTTGATATTGCTCTCACGAATTCTGTCACACAAAATATTAGAGGTGTTACTGAAAGACACTGCCTATGGAAAGAAATCCTTTCCCAGGAAAGAATCAGTGGCACAGCTCTTACAGAGTATATATTTCGCCTACGCATTAGGCATCATCCAGCTCTTATTCAAATAGAATCTGTTAAGGAAAGATTGCTAAAAGCCGCACAAAGAATGCCTGGGAGCTGCATGCAGCTCTTAGAACAGTGTTCGAGAACCACCATTCAACGAGTAACACCACACCTGCCAGCTACGATGTCACACCCCTAACGATTACGATGTCACAGCCTTCCCAAATAAACATCAAAGGCTTGCAGATCTATTGTTGCAGTCTGGTGTTGTAACTCGTAAAAATCGCGTTTAGTGTGCTATACAGAGCACATGTAAATCTATTTGGCAAAACCGTTAATATCTAGGAAGGGATCCGGAGCCGGAGATAGCTCTCAAATGGCCATAGCTCCAGCTCCGGTCCTAAATTTTAAACTGGGCTTCGGCTCTTTCTGATTTTTAATTTGAGCTCCGGCTCCAGGCAAAATGTCCAGCTCCGGCCCTCCAGCTCCGTAGCCCTGGATTATTTTCACAACAATCCTGAACGTAATATTAGCGTTGTAATACAATTCCTTAGTTAAGCTTTATAAATGGCCTGGTTCAGCTATTTAATACTTTCTTTATATAAAATAAATTTACTACCTTGTGTTTGCTTTATCAGGCTTGAGGAGCGAAAACGACGTGTCGAGAGTGAAAAAGGGGCGATGGAATAAAAAAGTTTGAGACACACTGTTCTACACCTTTTCGTTTGCAAAGCATTGATAAACGATCATTTTTTCAGTGCATTGCAGAAAAAAGTAGAATCATTATTTTTCAAGTAACGATTTGATACAACACGCAAAAATATCCGTGAAACAGGAAACCAATTTGCAAAAAAGAGCCCACTGATGCGCTAAATTTGAAATTGGTCCTTCAGGATATGGGATCGTACCGCGTCGCCTGGTGACCATGGCAACAAGACTTGTTCAACTTTCTGTATGTGTTGGTGAATTACCGCTTACCAGATGGTAGAATGTGAAAAACGTACTCTGCTTCATTCATGCGTTTGTTTACCTTTCAAAGCTAAAGTAAAGGCAAAACTTATTTTCCAAGTTTGTCATTGAAATCAACCAACAGTAAACTTATTTCAGCCGTTGTCAGAACCAGCAGCTCAAACAGAGCACAGTAGCGCACGTGGTAACATAACATGCTTACACATGGCACTGACTGTTGCGGGATAGTGTTGCGTTCTCGTTCAAGGACTGCGTATCGTTGATCACCTAGAACAGCAAGAGTTACACAAACAAGCACTCGATCAGAGAACGAACAATTCTCGAGCGACTTCGCTTTCACAAACTGCCGTAGCAAGTGTAACGATCACTGTCGTCGATTTTCAAGTCCTCTCACCAACTCGCAGTTATGCGCTTCTCTAAACGAAAGCTTGCGCGAAAGTTTCTTGCTGATTGGACCTTAAACGGTTTAAACAATTGCCCGAGACTTACAGCAGGATTGCAGTTTTCTTTTTTGATTGACTTTTTCGTGACAGCTGCCTTGCTCTGCCGTGCAGGTGCCACTTACAACTGCTCTAGTTCAAGATGTATTTCGTGGGTAGCAGTTGGGACAATACTTTTTGTGGGCTCGTCGGCGAAATGTCTCGCGAAGAACTTGCAGCAAGGCATACATTTTGTCGATCGGACGAGCAATCTAATACGACGGACTGCAGTGCTAAAGTGCGGGCACGCATTGGCATAGCCAGCCCAAAACTGACTTCAAGCGAGCAACGGTATTTTGTTTGGGAAGCCGCCTCTCAAAGCACAAAATGTCAAGAAATTCTAGAAAGTTGGGGTGCACGTCCCTCTTGGCCCCCTTGGCTGCGCCTGTTCGGGCAGGCAGTGCCGCGTTATTGATGAAGGAATTTTAAAAGATGTCACTTGAAGTGCAAAGAGTTAATTACTTTTTTTTGCAAATAAGCTACGTCTTGGTGCTTAAAGAGTACATCACATACAGGGGCGTACCGAGGTTACATGGCGCCCTGGCAAAGAAACAAGTTTAGCGCTCCCCATGTTCGAACCTAAGGCCTTCGGAAGCAAATGTACTCTATTGAAGAAAGTATTTGAAGCAAATGTACTGCATTGAAGAAAACATTTGCAACATTGTTGGGGTTTTTCGGCGCCCTCGAGTGGTTTGGCGCCCGGGGCATTGTGCCCCCTTTACACCGCTCGGTACGCTTCTGATTACAAGTATGCCAACTAAGCAGCGAAACGATAACGCTCAAGGCCAGAAGAGATGAGGTAACGAAACTGAACATCGGGAAAAGCGAGATCAGGTTAGTTGAAGAAAAATCGAGGGTAATTAAAATGTAGCCACTTTTTAATTTTTTTCCTCAACATTCACGCAAACAAAGAGAGAACAAGTGGTTGAGCGAGGAAATTGCGCAAACAGATTTGCGAATTTTCGCTGGTTATTTTCAAACAGGAAATCAAGCAAATATACCAAAGCATCATTTGTTTACCTCAGATTGCAAGTCGCGACACTCGTAATCAGGGGTGTAAAGTATGAAGTTTGGAGAAAAAATGTGGAAGCCGAGAAACATGAAGGGGATGACGAGAAGTGCGAAAATACGCTTTTCGCTCAGTCCAGACTTTTTCCGCTTGGTGGTGTTGAAGTTCACATCCGTGACGTTTTTCGCTCCTGCTGAGATGCTTTCGACGTCTTCCGTATCAGCAAACATGATTGTCTGTTTTTTTAAACCACATTCAAGTGCTGATTCCCTTACTAACTGCTAAGAGACCATATTGTCGCATAAGTAAATAGCAGCAGTAGGTTCGTAGAACTTCATAGGAACAATAGCACTGATTGCTATTATGCAATGTAGAAATCACAAAAATTGTATCAAAATTCTAACGTAACCCAGCGCATAAAAAATTTTAAATCCTTATTGAAAATCATGTGTTAACTTCTCGTTTCAAAGAAAATTGTACTGCTTTTGTAACAAAAGAAAATAAGCAAAGTTTTCAGTTTTTGTTTGACAACGCGGCTGTCTTATGCCCTTGTTCAAGTAATTAGTCTCCACAACGGTGACAGAGTCGAATCTATGAGCAATTGTTTTAGAGGAAATCGATTTCACGTAACTCTATGCATGCTCAGTCCCGAAAAATTGTACAAACAGAACTTATATGAATGATGCAAGTCCGAATCATCTCGAAATCATGATAGTAGAGCTGTCGGCTGATTCCTCGAAAGCTTGCAACAAACCTAGAACTTTTAATCGCTTTATGCCCTGTACAAAAAGTTAGATTGTCATGCACACAGTACACCTGGAAGTCGGTATACCAAACGACATGTCGTGTAACTTTCTCCAGTACAAAGGGTCAATGCATAGGTGAGGCTTGTGTTTTCCTAATATACTGTATTTCCATTTTTCTTCCTTTTTTTTACTTTGATTAGGAAAATATGATTTTAGGTGCTGCTGACAAACCGCGAACAAATTGCGTGTTAATTGGTAAAGTTTCTGTGAAAAATGCTTGAGATTGCTGCTCCGCCATGATACTGCTCATCATTGAATGAGATTTCAGGACCGACGATATGTAGTGTCACGTCACTCACGTGAAATCGATTTCCTAATGAAAAAATTGCTGATTGATTAGGCGTCTACCCCTTTGTGGAGACTAGTTACTTAGAGACAGATATGTGCAAATCTGAATCATCGTGAAGTCATGAAAGCAGAGCCCAGTCGGCTGATTCCTCTAATCTAAAGCTTGCAGCAAATCTAGAACTTTTAAATTCTGTAGACCAACACATTTCCTTTTCCCAGCGGAGGTGTAAAGTGACGATTTTCCCTGGTCAAAATTGACATTTGGCAACCTTTTCAACATTCGTTAACAGCACGTCACACACCTGAGCCTTTCATAAAAATATTTTATTGCTCTGTGCGCGTTGCGTGGCAAATATGATTCAGTGAAACACCAAATACCCGAGTACGCAACTGCAACGGCCTATCATGTGTATTGCTAAATTCGCTCTTGCCGTTAGCTATAACCGTATCACCAAAATCACTTACTTTTCCACATAAATCTCATGACCTCTTCAATACTTATCTATTGTCTGCACTAGAGATGGCACGGGCCAGCAGTTTTGCAGCCCGGCCCGCCCGGAGCTAACATGAAACTGCCCGGCCCGGCCTGTTTATGCCAAACTACAACATATTTTCTGGCCCTGACCGACCCGTGGCCCGTAATATAAAGTAGGCAGTATCAATTTTGCCATCAAGATGGCGGAAAAATAGACACATGACATAGGTTCGCCAGGGGGCCTTCATTCATCAATTTTGAAAACTCATTTGCCCAATGCCTGTAACATGACGTTAACACATGACAAAAGTGCCCCAGGCTGCACTACACTTGCTAGTAGCCTAACATACTAAGCCTAAACCAGGGGTCACCAAGATGGTGCCCGCCGGAACCAGGCCGCCGGTATGGACCATGTGGGTTGCCCGTGGCCTGTTCTGACAGTAGCATGAACATGATCAGTTTCTTTACAATGATGAATATCTTTAAGTTATATTTTTAATGATAACATGATATGAAGATAAATCATGCAAATTTTTATTTTCAGAAGTGTGTGTATCAAACTGGTAGACCTTCGCATCAATCTGTACCAAGAAGCAGCTCTGAGTTTGATGCAGGAGTTTGGTGACTCCTGCCTTAAACCCTAACCAAAGATAATATCAAATCAAGGGTTCACAA
>JGI24159J19872_10000646_pt1 | contig 33042 bp, 14 predicted proteins | sample Ectturendosymbi4_FD_19872 | JGI IMG/M metagenome (IMG submission 19872) | reverse complement strand
TTTATTTTGAGACGTTTCGGATTATTCTTAATCCATCTTCAGTCAAAAAATAAAGCAACACTTGGCAATGCTAGCAATTCAAAACCAAAAGACTCTGCTGTGACGCAAGAAATAACAGTGTGACGCAAAAGACGTCAAAAGCAAAACCAACACCGCCAACCCTGTCAAATTCGCTAACAGTGAAAACAGGTTTTGAAAGCAGAATAAACCGAAACGTCTCAAAATAAAAATGTATAGTTTTTTGAAGGCTTTTTTAGTGTTGATGAAACTGTTAAGTCTATCCCAATTTTATGCTCCAAAACTAACATTCATGCCAAAAAACAGAAATGACGAAACATAGGGCGCGACGTTGAATACATAATTGTAACGTATATACCATTGTCCGATGCATCATGCTATCAAAAATCAACAAGCAGCGACGGAGCCACATGCGAAATAAATTTAACGTGAATGAGTGCGCAAACAATGGTTAAAGAGCGCAATCAAATGAAAAAATACAACATAAAAACAAACAATAAAAATACACAAAAGCAAAAATTGCAGATTGCACTTATAACCACAACTGCCGGAATGGAATCATTTCAATGCTCAGCATTCAAGTCGTTCGTTTTGCATCATCTGTATGAGGTGTTGAGCTGAATAAATACATAAGAATGCTTGTCGTCTCATTGTCTTCCACACGTATGCTCCACGATCTTACGGATGAAACCGTCTGATTTGCGTTTCTCTTTACCATATTTACATTTCGCACTCGAGATAAAGTAGGCTAAGATATGGCAGAGAGTGTTCATTCTCGAGACCCGAGATGCGTAAAAATGGAGTGAAAATCGTAGGCATGTTCCGCTCACGCAGTCGTACAGCAACAGGCCAGAGAACATCAGCCTCGAGTACCAATGGGTCCTTCTGGGATCACAAAACGTCCGCCAAAGTCTTCTGCAAATAAATGGTACTGCGATGGAAATTAGTGTTCGGTCACACGTGTACAGTTTCTAATGTCTGCGACTCAATTCCGGGCTGCCGTTAGCTGGTGACATGTTACACAGGTAAAAATCCTCGGCTCACCGACACATTTAGGAGTGACGCCACTCCACGTTCCATTGACGTTGCATCGTATGGTCACCTCTCCTTGCATAAGGAAACCAGGGTCGCACGTGAAGGTAATAACCGTTCCTGGTATCAGCGAGTCTGGTCTTTCTGGTCCCAGAAATCGAAATCTTCCGTTTGTTGGTTGCAGGATGGAGGGACAGACCAAAGTTTCTGAAATGCACAAACGCAAAGTGCAGCTTAAATTTTAATAACTTCTTGACATCAAATATAACGGCCTGCGATCAGGGGCCGATCCAAGGGGGCGAATGGGGCGATCGCCCCCCATAAAACCTACGAAAGCAACTTTTTTCACCATGATTTTGAACANTTGGAAAACAGCATTCGCCATATAAGGTTATATTGCCATCCATTATTTTGTTACGGTAGTGGTGTGAGGTATATTTCATCTCTTTTACAGTAGTGAACCTGTAATGAGAATTGATTGCCAAATATCACTGAAATCGTCCCCCCTAAACTTACAGGCTGGATCCGCCACTGCCTGCAATAATGTCAGATCACGACATGTATGCTAGTTTGTAATCTTTAACATGTATAGCTGGCTCCCAAAATCAAAATAGAGTGGATACATTTTCAATCTATTTGCTTCTATGGGCCTGCTGTATGTGAAATTGCATAGCAATTTACAATGCGCAGTGTAGCAGCATAGCATTTTAAAATCATTTACTTTACTGTACAATCATTTCCGTTTTGTGCATCTGAACAGACTCAACAATGCTACATTTTGCTTGCCATCGTTGATCAACTTTGAGAGAGTAAGCAAAGATTGAATGGCCACATCAGGTCTTTTTTGCGCCTAAGTTATACAGGTTAGATTTGGAGGCAATGCACCCACCCTGATGCTTACAAAAGGTCATTACGTTCACTTGCGATGTAACTCGCTCTTTGAGACATATAAACAATATATATAAAATATCATGAGCTTGATATAACCTGCGCCACATAAAAATGGCTGAACTGCAATGATGGTAAAGATTATAATTTGTACGTCTTTTTGTCCGGCTATTTGGAGCCTTTCCGATTTGACAGAAGCACTCATGGTTAAAACCGGCGCCACACTTGGTATTTAGAAGTTTCCTGGAGAATCCTAAGCTAGTTCAGGTATTCGTCTGCTTATGTACGCCCACTACGTCTTTCGAAATGTTCAGATTATTTCACTACTTTTCTCTTTGCTAAACCTTGAGTCTCTGATGTTTTGTATTTTCATCAACATAAAATTAATTTCTACTCTTTGAAGCTGTTATTTTTTCTCTTGCTGCTTTCGTGTTACTTCGTGATCTGAGTCACAAAAACGCATGAATAAACCATTATTATTACCATTACCTACTGTTTCAAGACATGTCGTTTTTCCTCGGCACGCTGTGTGTCCAGGCACACGTTATCTGAATATCCTTTTTGTAGTCAATTGAAATTCTACCCGTTAACGCGAAACATTTTTTAACTCGTGGTTCATTTTGAAATACACATCATATTAGATCTCCTAATAAAATATACAAAGTTAAAAGTTTCAATAAAGCCTTTTATATACCAACAGAGCTTGACTACATAACTACCAAAATGTTAACTCTTCGAAATGTTTAAACTGCCACGTTTTGTGTGTTTTAACGCCGCACTTTAAAAACTTTTAAGTGAGATTTATTCAAACATCTAGTTAAAGCTGATTTACCATCGCAACGAGGAGAATTATACGACCACCTTCCGTCATTTTCGGAGCAGCTTATCCTCTCATTCCCGTGGAGCGTAAAACCTTCGTTGCAAGTGAACTGCGCTGATGTTATTCTTGGGTTTGTGGCGATAAGTTGAAGCGTAACACTACCGTTCGCTGGAGCTTCAATTGTTGGACAAGGGGTTCGTGCTGCAGAACAAATTTCATTTTTATCAGCTTAAAGCGCAACACTGTGCAGAATGAAACGATTCCACTCACGGAAGGCTTTTACTGTCGCACTAGTTCCTCAGGAGATTTCATAGAGCAAGATAGAAAATGTTTCGCAATGCTTGAATACACTATCAATCCTTAATATTGTAACACTTAGTTTGTTTCTAAGCGTGACGTATTTCAAAATATTGAAACCTTTAAACTATGTTGCATTTGCTCCGATGCGGATGCGCTTGGGTAAGCTTGTGAGCCAAAGAAGTATAGGCTTGGATTTTCGCAAACAAGTTATGTTAGTTTTTCTTCGGTTAACACCCAAACCAATGTGCAACTGGGCATCCATGTAACAAATCGAGGTTTTCTAACGTCCTATGAATTTCTGGAAACCTCACAACACGGTTGCTGTTTTGTTGACAGTCGCACGTGTTTGGAAACCCAGTGCAACAACAAACTTCCGAATTTAGCCAACTTCGAACGCTAAGTACAGTCAAGCGGCAGGTTAATTGAAAGTTTGTTAAAAATCGATACACACAAAATATTGGATTTGCCAAACGTTTAGAAGCACAAAAAGTTAAACCTAACAATGAAATCATGGATTCCAGGAGTCAATGTGGCAATTTATTCAGTGGGTGAAAAATCACAATTCAATATTCAAAATAATTTAACCATAAACAATTAAAAAGAGATCTTTACCTTCACATTTTGGGAGCGGAGTCAACCAACTTTGATTTTTGCACATGACAAATCTTGGACCACTTAACACAAAACCTTCATCACAGTCGAACCTTGCGAATCGGCCGGGGGAGAAGCCAAACTGTACTGGGAATGTGACAAGTCCATTAGGAAATGTGATCGATGGTCCACAAGATTCTGCAAAAACATGAAACTAGATAAGAAATGCTTTTGATCGTAACTACTGGGAAGCTCTCCCGCATTTCTTATTATGAAAACATTTTCTTTCGACAATAGTAAACACAAAATTTGTATAATTAAAATCTCCAGGTTTGCTGCAAGCTTTCGAGGAATCAGCCGACTGGGCCTTACATTCTTCACTTTGCGATGATTCAAATAAACATGCGCATATTTGTATTCAAGTAACTAGTCTTCACAAAGGCGACACAAGTGAATCTGTTTGCAAAAATGTTAATGCATCCTGAAATCGTATGGAAATAGATTTAGATTCTGTTAGAATTTGATTTTATTTGAACAAGATTTCAGAAATGAGGTTGGGGTATTACGTGAAATCGATTTCCTATTAAAAATTTTGCAGACAGATTTACTTTTATCACCTTTGTTACGACTAGTTACACAATATTTATAGTGAAGCTTTCCATCTGGTAATGACAGATAGACGTTTGGATACGAGTTTCCATGCTAATGCAGTCAAAGGGCGGCGTGGTTAATCAAAGTAATATTGCGATCTCTCCGATAAAAATGGAACCTCTGTGCATAGTGTTTCAATGGCCCAGCCTGCGCAGGCACCGGGAGTACATTGCTAACCAAACTGAACAATCACTTTTTCGGTCTGTGTCATTGTTTGATGTGTAGGTAAAGGAAATGATTACGTTATACCAGTGGAGCGGACGTAAGTTCCATCAGAAAAGAATCATAGAAATCATGGAAAGAATCAAAATCATGGAAAGAATCGGGCATGCTTCAAGGAAAAAGTTTGGAAAACGTCGGAATTCAAGTTGGGGTTTACAGGACTGACTAAATTTACGATGAGCAACCAAACAGCATCGCGTGTCTGTACTGGCAACTTTCGTATTTTGCGCTGCTGAACCTGGCAATTATGAGATCTGTCACGAAACCGTATTATTGTACCTTTTTATCTCAGTCCAAGGCGAACTGTAAGCAAGAAACAATTTGACAGGTGTAGTTCCAGCAAAATGTAACTGGTTTTCTGTTATTATCATCAAGCTGTACCCGTGAATTTGAAACTTAATGACAGTATTGAATAAATAGCACAGGGTGTAATGAAGCAGCAGCTGCTCATCATGCTGACACACAGGGTGTAATGAAGCTTTTTAGCACCCAACGCTTCTGTTATACTTTTATGATTAATGCACAATAGGCCTCGCTTTTAGCGCGTTCTTCAAAATATAACTTCTGAATTTTTAACTGAAAAACTTCACAAAAATTGGTTACACGCTTAAAATGCTTACATGTGGCACGCACGCAAAATAGACGGTCTCGTTCTAACTCCCAGAAAAGTTAACTGCAGTCTTTAAAAGTTATTGCAGTTTTTTTTTTATCTCCGCGGAAATCTGCGGTGTCAGTAATTTAGGTATCTTGTTCTCATCGATTTCAAATGCCTTTTCCACTTTCGAAATCAGAAGAGATTTTATTGGGTTTCTACGTATCTAATCACAGACTGCGTCATGAAACAGCGAAAATTTTATTTTTTCTGTAAAAGTGCAAATGAACTGCTGGCGAGCTCTTTAAACTCTGTCAGTTAAAGCGTTTTTGAAAAATCTAATTGAAAGAGCATTAAACGAAACTATTGCAAAAATCTTGGCCGTTTTCAGTAATGGTGGATGTTTATCAGATTCAAACTCCTGAGATTGATGACTCTGGCTTACCTTCGCAAACGGGAATCCTACCGATCCAAGCACCATTTTTGCATAGCACGAGTGGAGTCCCTTTCATGGTATATCCAGGATTACAGTAAAAAATTACCGCAGAAAGATAAAGAAATGGTCCAGCGCTTCCTGCCCAATTGGCACCTCCGTTTCGTATCGGGTAGATTGCCGGGCATCTTGGCCTTCCTGGCGAAGAAGAACAACGATTAAGTGAACAGAATGTCAAACACGAAACATTTCAAAACAAACACAGCCCAGGATTAATGCGGTAAGTAGACATTTCAGGACCAGGTCTCACAACCATCAAAATCTCAATTTCAGTGAGTAATTTTGTCTACACAAAACACATTTCGACAATATTTAGCCTGAACATAGATAAAGGCGTCGAAAGCTACTTGTTACAAGTTAATCTCTGGAACAACACCACATTAGATAGCTACAGAGGCTTGAACTTCGCAATCGAATCAGTTATACTTGCAGTAAGACAAACCAAAACGGTGTTTAGCTGGGCTATCCTGTGGTGTAGGAACCTTTTACAAAGTGGGGGGCACAACTGCACGTCAAAAAAATTCGGAAATGTTTTTCATTACATGATTTACTTTAAAATAGACCATACAGTGGTGTAGTGCTAAAAATGAGGTGTGGGAACGCCGTTCCCACACCAAATAAAAAGGAAGACTGCATTACATAGTTCGAATAAAGTGAGCATTCGCCTGCAAGAATATTCGCACTGGATCTGCTTGTTCCACCGCAGACTTTTGACTAGCAGAGCGAATCTGCGTGTCGCTAGCACATCTGTGAGATTGCAGCCATGTTTTAACGTAATCTAGTGCAAAAAGTCTGGGAACGCCGTTCCCATCCCCCTGCACCCCTGCAATAGACCCAATAATAATTGTGTTGCTAACCTATTTAAGCAAAATTCGAAATTGAAAATTGAGATGCCAGGCCCCTCCAAAAAGGGGGCCTAGGTCAATGCGGCCCCCCAGGTTCCGCCACCCTTGGGTTATCTATTACAATAGTGTCAAATAACTTGCAGAGGCTGCGAGCCCAAGCACAGTTTTACAATGCTTACGTCTGCACACAGGTGCAGGAGCGCTCCACTTTCCCCCAAGTGTGCACAGTACTGTATCTTTTCCACGTAGTACATATCCTGAGTTGCAAGCATAATGTAACCGTGACAACGGTTGAGAAATGCTAATATTTCCCAATGCGGTGTATTTCCCAAACGCTGGCTTTTCAGGTAGAGGACAGGGAAGGAAATCTGGAAAGAAAGCGCATAACCTTTGCATAAGTCGTTCACAGCTTAGAATCGTTACAGTTGAAAAGCCGATAAATCACATTTTTGAAAAGTGGTTTAATACGCAAAGTGTGTAATTGGCCTGTGATTCTATGAGACCTGAAACAATGCGCAGAATTTTCTAAAACCACTGATAACTGATCCTTCGGCATCTGCAAGACCTGAGGTTTGAATATTACAGGTCAGTGAAAAGCAAGGATATTTCATGACAAACGCTTGGGAAAACTTTCAGCAAAAGCCATATGCTTTGACAAAAATAAATATAGTACACAGTTACCAAGAAAAAAATTCTCAACAAACGTAGTTGAAGAAGTTTGAGGAGACCGATAAACATTACAAGAAACACCCAAAAATAGTTAAAAAGGACCAATAAAAACATAAAAATAAATGAAATACTTTCATGTATAAACTTTTGGCAAGTATTGTAAATCTTGTTTAGTAAGTGGCATACCAATTCAGCGGAATCAAACTTTTTTGAGCACTCATCTAGCAAAAACATGCAAATGGCAAGTGATGAGCTTTGGATGCCGAGTGCCTTTTCTATAAAGCAAAGATTGTTGATCGGAATCGGTTTAAAAAAGGAAAAAATTCAAAATCAAGTTGCTGTTACTTGTTTGCACATTACTAAACAGTGGCTTTTATGTAACTTCAACAATGTTTGATATCGTAATATTTCTGTTGTTTAAAATAATATTTGGATGGGTCTCGCGTATGTCTTTCGTGAAAAGAGTCTGCATCCAGCTTTGATTACAATTCCAAAGTTTTCCTGAATTAATAAAAGTGCTTCTCTGCCAAAAGAAGATGGACTTCAGAAGCTTTTAACTCAACGCCTGTATCTTGCTTCTGAAGTAACAAATGGTGCGAAATAGGCTCCAGTACAGTACAGAGAAGCGTCATCAGCAACTGAATGCTGCTTTGATACACATTCTAGGATATCCTTTCGAAATCATACCAAACTTCTTTTTTTCAGCATAGTCCGCGCATTAATAAGTTCCACAAAACTCTCAGTCATCTTTTGGACGTTGCGTAGTGGCTCAGGCAGCAATAACTGATACGAATGCACTCGTATAGTGCTACTGACAATGCTCATTCTGTAACGTATGCGTTTGTAGTCAATCATTATCCACAAATCAGAAAAAATGTTTTATCGTATAAACCAAAAACAATAACTCACCTGTGCAAGTTTCTGCTTCTCTGCTGTGCCAAGTCAAGTTAGTCCTTGATTTCTTATAGGCAGAAAACATCTGCATTCGATTTGGTTTTATCTTTTCCGGTGATTTATCGTCACTGCTGGTCAAGAGTTTGCAACGTTTTGTTCCTGCAGGAGAAATTAGTGAAACATTTTCTGTTAAAAATACTTTCATGATCTCTTTTAAAATACTTTCAGAATTGTGGTCAAATGTGTCAGTCCCGCAGCTTAGAGTTGTGTAAGCCGATTTAACCCTAAATCTAACTACAAGATTTAACAATATCAAATTCTATTCGAGATTCTTGAACAAGACTGTCAGTGTCACGTCATCAAGAAGCCGTGAAAGCCCTATTTTTTCGAAGGTCAAATTTCAACGGTCTCGTTCTATTTGCTCAATAAAGCCGGCATGTTCAGCGCAGGTCAAACCTATACTCATAATGGCGGGCTTGTTGCTGTAAAGGAACTCTTTTTTGACGGACATTAAAAAAGCATGTGCTTCAAGAGTTCGCTAGTAACTGGCACGACATTTCTCCAAGAGGGCAGTTAGGATTTTTGATAATGGGGTCAAATGGATGGAACCTGCTGTACTTTTTTCCATCTGCAGGAATATCACAAACATTTCGCATTATTTTGATGAACAAACAGAGAAGAGCAAGTAAAAGCTATCCACTACTTTCCAAATCCAAATTTCACTCTCACAGGAAACAGGCATGATTTTTTCACAATTTGGCTTGGCACAATTTTGTCTTGGAAATGGGGACATGGTTTCTGTGGCTCATTAGCTGCGTCTATGCCTTTAACCGCTTAAACATGTAACAGTTATAGACAACATTAGTTTAAAAAAATATTAAATTTTGTCGATTTCTTCTGAGCATGCAAGATTACAATAATTTTGTCGGTGATAAGCTACTTGTTTACGGTCTATTGAAAAGGTCGCCAAACTTTTTTCACAACGGAGTAGATAACTGATAGATTAACGTATGCAGGACGAATGATTAGGTCTACGTTGTTCAATTATACACTATGCAGTAAATGCACAAAATATAACGACAAAAAACATATTTGTTTATCAAAAAGTTATCAATGAAAACCGAACTCCTTGCTAAGACCACCTGAAATCGTGCCGATGGCAATATCTGTACCTTTTTTCGCAGACTGCCACGTAATTTACGAAAAGAACTAGTAGAGCATCACATGACAGCTCATCTGATGGCGTGATCATCACTTCGTGAAGTACAGTACTGTGAGATCTATCAGTTTTCTCATGTCGCCGTAAGGTACATACTTTTCAAACTTTTCTATGGTGCGAGAAACTGAACTTTTGCTAAATCGTAGGCTTTTGCAATCTGCCTTTCTGAGAATCTGTCCACATGCAAAATTGCTATCTGTGCACGCTCAACAGCCAATGATGAAGTTTTTGTCCATTTTTTGCTACCTGGAAAAAGTAAAAAACCCTCCACTAATAATCGCTATGAAACTGACTGTAGGTCATAGGTTCCCGACGTTTTTTTTGAAGCTGGCACTCCTTTTATAAAAATAAAGTGGCGTTCGCGCCCCCTCATTTTGAAAACAGCGTAGAAATCACAAAAACGGTCCGATTTTGCAGCATCTTTATTTTTACAATTACTACTCGTAATACGTAGGCCTGCTGACAACACAGTAGAAAACACTCAGTCATACTGTTTAACTTCATACCTTACTGCTCATTAGAAACATACCCAGTGACTATTTGTTGCTGTTTCTCTGAAATTATCCGTCCATGCCTTGGCAAACAATTACTCAGAGCCACGCGCAAATCGTTCGAGGGGTTCAAACGGTTCTGATACTTGTTTTTCAAATGAACTAGAGAGGAAAATCCAGATTAGCACAAATATGTTGTTGCAAAGGCCACTAGAATAGACAGAGTTTTTGTAGCCTACTCAATTTCTCGTAACTTTACATGTTGGAGCACCAGAAAGTTCTTTAGCATCAAACAACAATCTCGCCATATATATTTAACGTAACCGTGCGCTTGCAATCGCATCCCCGCACATCTCCAGCGTGGAAAACACAGCGTGAAGCAGAAATAGCAGTGCACACATTTAGCAATTTAACTTGTTAAATTAGTAACGTTAGCTGGAATAATTAAGCCGGATGTTCTTTTGAGTAATAGCACTGAAAAGCTTTCATAAATCTCGGTTCTTTTGAAAAAAAGTACATCCAAGAACTTACAAACTCTCACCCTCGAAATTCGCATTTCGAACCCCTGAAAATCTTGTTTCGGACCCCAGGTGTCCGGGCACCCCCGGTTGGGAACTGCTGCTGTAGACGTAAAGTTTTATTGCTGTTCTTTGTGTTACTCGTGTTGGTTCGTTTCTGCTGACTAATCCTGCTACTCATATTCGTTCACAAACCAGTAACTTCGCAAGTTTCCAGAATTAACTTTGATGTAATGATATCTCTTTGATGAAATAATGCAACTTGGGCAAGGAATGATGCATTAATTCCCTAATTTGCTGCAATATGTCGACGTGGTTTAGATGGTCCTATACTTTTGAAAATGACTGTATTTTAGCTCATTTGTGCCACAGTGCAGTGGAGGGTCGAGGTCGGATAAACTGACTTCGAGGGTCGGATCTGGACCACGGGCGGTAGTTTGGTGACCTCTGGTGTATTGGCTGCTGCAATTATTTTCTCAAAAAGCGGTTAATAATCGTATGTTGCATTAAGTTCAAATCTTTGAAAAAACTCAATCGAGTTCTAACTTTTGTTTGCTTCCACACAAAGTGAATCCCCTCCGCTCCACGTTCCATCAGAATTGCAGTAGATTTTCGAAGATCCGTATAATCTGAAGCCTTTGTTGCAAGACACACGGAAATACCCACCTTGCCACTCGATGATGCCGTTTTCAGGTGGATCCGCTTTACGGCATGTAACTGCGAAAAAATGCGCCGTGCTTATTCCTTTATTCCTTTATGTGTCACCAGAACAAATCTTGAGTCAGCATCATGTGTTGATGCCTAATGTATTATTGAGGTAAGCGAGACCGATTCATGTCAAAAGCAATCCACAGTTTCCACCATAATCGGTTTATGACAGATCTAAACCGATTACGAACGACATTGACAGAGATAATTGGGAGCGACAATCAAGTAACGCATTACATCAACTTCATTGTGACCAGCTGGTGAAGAAGGCTGCGGCGTTCTTTGATTTTTAAAAACTTAGCAATAAAAAGACCGCATAATCAAACTTGTATTGATTGCTTTCTTTTCTTGAGTTTGGCTTTTGTTGCTTACAATTTCTACGTTACAGTTTCGGAAACCGTAGTAGACGACGACTGTTTTCCACAGTAGGCGGCTGAAGATTGAAACAGCACGGCAAGTGGCCATGTGGAAGACCTTGGCTACGATTTAACTTATAACACTTTGCTTCATGTATAATTTTGGCTTGACTTTCCAAGTTTGCTGAGACTATGGGAGTGCAGTAACGTTTTCTTTGCTTCATCTGGCTCGTTTGATTTATGTGAAAAAACTTTGTACCGGGGATTTCCGGAAAGCCGCCCAGTCTTTAGTCCGCCCATGGGCGCTTATATGGTGCTAACATTTGAGTTGAATACCACCGTACCGGTATTTGTACCTGTCACCTTACACGGTACGTCCAACGTTATACCGTACTGAGTTTATAATACTATTTGTAATTGTCACCTTACACCAGTGGTCGGCAAACTTTTTATCGCGGCCCAGATCACCTCTTCAATAGCTATTGAAGGCCCACTATATTTGAAACCACCAGAACAAAACGTGTGCATGTGTAGTTGTTCAGACACAGGCAATATGCAGCTGCCGTATAACAGTCCGGGCGGTTATTTGGTTCACGTCTTATTTTCCCAATTTGTCTTTTTTCCAATTAACGGCCCAGGGCGGACTTCCGGAAAACCCCGGTGATAATACCTAGACACAAACTAGAGAGGCAAGTTTTCTTGCATTTTCAGTTTGACAGAGCGTTGTGCAGTTGTAACAGCGGCATCTGTCATTTTAATTACAGAGCGAAGGAATAACGCGATCAATCTTACAGCTAAGCGTAATTAAAAGCAAAATGCCTTTTTAACGTAAATTCCTGATACTAACGAAGCCGAGAGTCGAGTGGTTACAGTTGTTGCCAAATAGGTGGCTGCGTTCTGTGATTGGTTGGTTACTGTTAGCTGCGAGATTCATGAGATTCACTGAGCTGTCTTTATTTAATGGGTGGTTCCCAACTTGTATGAACGAAGCACTAACCCTATGCATAAAATTAAACGACGCACTGCATAAAAAATATTCACCAATTGTTATTTAACTAGCTCAACTGTCGTATAAACGAACTAAATTTTGCGCGTGAAATCAGTGCTGCAGCCAGCTGACATTTTCGCGGGGGAGGCAAAATGATTGTAACTTGTTGCACCTAACAACTAAGCATGTTTTTCAAAATTTTGGGGGGAAATTGCCCGGTTGTCCCTCCTCTGGTTGCGAATCTGCGTGAAGTTACTGTTGTTTCGTTGAAATCAATTTAGTTATTGTTACATCATTGCCCACAATGATTTACTCTCTTGCAGACTCATTACATTTATATAGATTGGGTTTGAGCAGGTTTCTCAGAAAACCTCATATCTTGGTAGTGAAGGTGGATGTAAGTTTGCAACGCCCTTGCAATCTACAATCGACGCGCCAGGGCGTCGCAACACTCCATTTGGGAACCTCTAGTCTAAGTCATAACTGGTAATATGTCACTATATGCTGACACAGATGTTGTCTCAGTTAGAAGTCATTTTTCAACATCCAGGCCCGCAGCCAGGTTTTGAGGTTTGGTGGGACAAATAAATTTTAGGGAGGAAAGATTTTTGTTCTTATTACATGTTTAAAACAATTTTTGTGGGCACAACAAAATTTGGAGGGATACAAAAAATTGGGGGGAGCACTGTTCCAGAATGCTCCCCATGGCCACAGGTCTGACTGCATCTGTCGCAATAAATTTACCAAGGTTTTGCTCAGAGCATGCAACGCGTTCAAAAGTAGTAAAAGAATTCTATCCAAACTGCGAACATCACCCATGGACGCTGTCATGGCTAAATACTGTAAGTCTTGCTAAGACTAGCAGTATAAAAAACTAGCATTTGAGAAAAGCATTTGCTTTATATTTTGCTGCAAGTTGGTGCGATTTGAGCTATTGCGCTTAACATACTTATAGCTCTGTGGTATGGCAGTACAAGAAGCGACGTTTCATCTCCATACTTACACAAGCACTCCGGCGTCTCGGCAGACCATCGCCCGTCATTGCCACATGTGACGAACTTTCTATCTGGAGGGCGGAGTGCAAAACCGCGATTACAAGAGAACACCGCTGTGCCAGATGATGCAATCACAATTCCAGTAACATTTGTTTGAAGGGATTTGTTCGGCTTGAAGATGTTGACACTCCCGTTAGCCGGTGGATTAAGCTCTGGACAAACTGGAGCTTCTGGAATTAATAGTTAACTTAGAATGTTTTTATTTTCCTCTTTTTTGACACGAAAAGCACGCTGCGATATTCCCAACTAAGTGTTGCGCACTCTATGTTACCCATGGTTGTGATGGTTTGTTGAACAACAAATCATTTTTACTTTATTGCAGACAATGTTTTTTTGCATGTGAAATAACGAAATACACGCTTGCTAACATACCACACACTTTCGAGGGTAATTTCCCCACCAGACCAACCACTCTTTTTGGTCAAAGCTTACAGCTTCCCCAAGCTAAAGGACCCACAAAAGTTTCGAAAATACGCAAAAAACAAGCAAGTAACAAAAAAAGTTGATAGTCTTTTCACAGTTAGACATAAGAAAGTTCGTTCTGCCTGATGCCTTATTTGCTGATACTGTGCAGCACATTGTTGCAAAAGTTAACTAAGAGCAGGTCAGTTAAATAAAAAGTATAAAAATCTAGGGCCAATACATGGTGTTTGCATAAACTTAATGATTTTACTCTATGTTTATAAAAAGGACCCTATTTAATATTGGTAGAAAGACAAGATTGCCAGCAAGTAGAATTCGTAGAAACACCGCCAGTCGTTATTGTTGTCTTTGCAATTACACGGGACCTGTGGGCAGCAGATGATGCATGCTAACCATTATTTTCAATTGTGCGGCCTCTGCTTATCGCTTGCCGTCTTCTTGTTATACACGCAATCTCGTGGGTAAAAACCTGATGCAACCAATTGCTGTGGGCGTGAGATTGTCACGGCGTCATTGAGGAAGGAGTGACACCATTCCTGTATGATCAGTAACCTATGAAGAGGATTTACGAGGGGGTTGTAATATTTTAGGAATCGTTTTTCGTAAGTACTTGGCGTCGTTGTCAGACTGAAAAGCACTTAATTTCAAAATAAGTTTAATTTCAAAATAAAAAGCCCATACGACCATCGAGAAAAGATCACTGCTTGTAACCAGCATGGAAACCGCAAGCACAAGAGGTTTAATTGCTGTGTGGCGTTGGGCGTAGCGAGCGTGTTACACGCCAAACAACTTGTATACATCTGGCGATTCACAAAGCGCAATCGAAACAGAAGATGCAGCAGAGGCGGCTCTGCTTAGCAAGTTTTCGCCAGAATTTAATACTACTTGATGCAACCATTTCTTTGGGCGGGTTCGAGAAGTCGTAAAAGCAGAAGGGCGTTGGTTTGTCCGTAAAGGCAACAATGACCGTTTAAGGCAAAAATGATGGCGATGCAACGAACAATGATCTTCAGTCGTGATTGTCAAACCGATGGATTATACAACAGCTACTTTCTTACTAGTTGGCTGTTGAGATTCATCACACAAAATGCACTTTATTGCAAGGAAGTGATATAGTGCCAAATGCGTTCAATTAAACCTGTTCTTATTCTGTGGACATCGTTTTCCTTTTCTCACAGTACAGTCGAACCATATACGTATACAGTTGCACGCTGTGTCAGCAATTGTGCTTGCAACGTTCACTACAGTTCAGGACTAGTTAAAATACCTTTCGTAGTTGTACGCTTTATTCGAACTGATTCGTTTACCGTGAGCACAAAAATGTTACACAAAAAAGTGAATAAAACGGCCGAACTTACGGACACACGAAGGTGAGAAAGAGGGCAGGGTTTTTCCTTGAAAGCAATATTTTTGGAAAACCGGTGAGTCAGGCGAATGAGCGCCATTGCACTTGAACGAGTATAAAGGAGCAAGTGACGATGTCCGAGTCATGAAATCTCCAAACTCAGCTTTTTTCCTGTCGTTAATTTTGCCAACAACTTCCAAAATCGACTTGATTTCAAACAAAAGACGGCCTCTGGCGGCGGCAGAAGTTGCTCCTTTTCCGTTATTCATTACAGCCAAAAGCATGAGAAATAGCTTCTCAGGGTCGACTTCATAGTCTTCAATAAAAAGTTGTTGCCACGTGGGTCTTGCCATATCTCTCCTTAACTGGGCATCGAGAGCTGGACAGCTGTAGATCTCTGCAAGCGCAATCGAACCGCTTGTCATGTACACGAATAAAAAGCAAAAATAATCGGCATGGGCGAGTCAGCACACAGTAGCAAGACGAACCTTTTATAATTAGGCAGTATTTACTTACAGGCCCAAACAACTTCAGCACACATAATCAGTCCAATACGTCTTTCTTTTCCAAAAACAGACTACCGTGTCCATAAACAGCTCAGAACGTTATACATCAACTACGTAAGAGGATGAGGTCACTAAGGCTCAAAAACAATCGGTGTCAATAAAGACCGATGTAATGACGTCTAAGTCGCCAAGGAGTGTCGCATTTCGACAAGCTTTTCTTTTTTCCCAATAAGGAGGTCAATACGAAAGGCAATGGTGTTCGTATTTGCGTACAAAAATAACGAAATCTGCACCAACTGAGGTAATGGCCATCACATGAAAAGTTACACTAAAGGCTTTCACGTGTCAGAGTTCTGCCAGCCACGTTGTTTTGAGGTGAGGCGTGCGTGCTGACGAATGTCATCACTCTCTCGGAATAATTTATATTCGGTAATTATCAGCGTATAACACGCTATAGCGCCGTCGACGCTCAAAAATTACTGCTTAAAAATTCATCGTTTCCTCCGGTAGGTGCTGCTTCCGATTTTAAACAAATAAACAAAAGAAATAATTTCGATATGCTCGTCTTCAACCAAAATGCCAAAATCAAATGTGTATGAAACACTGTCTATCGAAGGAAATCCTTTCCCAGAAAAATATCAGACACTAAGATCTTACAGCGTATATATTTCGCCTACTATAGGCAGGCATCATTAGCTCTGCGACGTGCCTTATTCAAATAGAAGAGTATGACACTCGAGATCCAATAAAACTTTTTTTGAAATTCAGTTGATGGCTCAAGGCAGTGGTGCTCAAACTTTTTGGCTCGTGGGCCACATTTGTCTTTCAGAAACCCTTCGCGGGCCACAAGAAATAATAATCACAATAAAAATTCTCTAAAAAATTCTCTTACATGATTAAAGTGTTAAGTTTTCTTTCCAATGAAAATTGCTTCGCGAGCCACTCCAGAGGGCCTTGCGGGCCACGGTTTGAGCACCACTGGCTTAAGCACAGAAAGCGTGAACTACAATAAGATGGGCACTGCAGCGTTAAGTTGAGAAGCTCGAAATATATTGGAAATCAGCTTAAACCCGGGGTGTGCAACCTGTGGCCCGCAGGCCAGAAGTGGCCCGGTAGCTGAATTTTTGTGGGGCATGGAAAGGTCCAGATTTTAAAAGGGTATTGCCAATCTTCCGTGGGTGGCTAGAAGGTTGTTTTACTTGCACAGCTTGACACATGCAGCTGTGGCCCGTGGACCAATCTAGTTACGTGCATTTAGTCCGGCAGAGCTGTATGGTTGCACAACCGTGCCTTAAAACGTTCGTGTGAAGATCCGCCGTTTGCTTCCAAATTCGATAGTTTTTGACTTTCATTAAAAATTGCTCCCTTCGTATTTCTGCACATTGTTGGCAGATTTCGGAGTTCGTTTGCTATACAGTAGTTAGAAATATAGCTCGACAAAAAATTAGCTTTCAATAACATGTGGACGAGTTCTTCTCAAGCAGAAGTTTGTAGCTGGTGAAAAAGGAGCCTATTGCGCCTTTACTGGGGATGCATTGAGATTGGGTCGTTGAACAACCAGTTGCTTTCACAGCATCGACATGTCGATATTCACGCACTCACAGATCTTATAACTAAGCAGGTTTGATTTCGAAAAATGTACAAGATGAAACAAATACTGTACAGTTCACGCAGTCAAACAGATTTATAGCAATAAAATTTCTGTCCTGATTGCAGAAACATTGCTTTCTTATCAAGACCTAAAAGCTGAAAACATCAACGCATTGGTGATGTATGTATTTGCGTCAAAAATACTGAACCATTTTGCATCTATAGTTGGTTCTAGTAGTTGCGGTCACTTTCCGAAACTGTCCTGAGAACATAGCGTTCAACACAGAAGCCTCTGTTCGAGTTAACCTGCTGCAATTTTGTATATATACGCAGTGAAAGCATACAATTTCTTCACATCCAATATTACATGTATTGAGCCCAAACAAGGGAAAAACCTAAAACATATTTTAGTAGCAAGCTGTTCTGATTCAGTTGAAAAACATAATGGAAACAATCATAATCATTTATGCACAACTGTGATTATTATTGTTCTGGGTTTATCGAAAGTGGTCTTTCATATTGTTAAGAATATATTGTCAAGAAACAGTGCTGAGACCCTAAAAAACATTTTTTGACCCAATAAAGCAGTGGTTTTCAACCTGGGGTTCGCTTGTCATTTTCTGGGGGTAACGAGAGCTTCTGATAAAAATATTCATAATTACTTCTAGATTTCATACAGTATTTCGTATATGGAACCACTTTTTGTCGCAGCTCAAACAATAGGATCACCTGGCAAAAATGATAACCTACTTTTTCATTCAAAATTGTTTTGCCTGGTTTGTCATTCAAAATTGTTGTAGGTATGATTATGACCATTACAGTACGGTTGCGTTTGGCAACGCACGAATGAGTTTGTGACGTAGGAGGAATGTGCTGTATTTGTAAATTAGATATCTGTTTGCGATAGAGATGGCCATGGATCCGGAGTGCCGGAGTCGACTCCAGCAGGATTCTGCGTTTTTCTTTCGGAATCGGATCCGAAGCCAAAGTCAAAATTTTGTGAAAAAACGGACCCGAATCCGGAGTCACTTTTCAATTTTGGCAGTAGCAGGAGTCTGGGGGGTTATTTCTTCAAGTTAAAGCATAGGTAAATTTCCGGTTGGATCGATGGCAGCCGGAGTCTGAACAGGAGTCGGATTCTCAAATTTGAAAAATTTCTGGACCCGGATCCTGATTCAAAAAACTTATGGATCAGGAGCGGAGTCTGAAAAAGTGACTCCGACCAACTCTAGTTTGCGGTAGCTAACTTGGGAGTTATTCTAGTTTTCAATAAGTTGTGCTGTGGACCGATTTGCATACGGCACGGGTCACTCACTGATGCTGGTACGTGCATGAATTTAATAAGTTCTTTGTTCAACATAGTGATATCGTATGTTATTTTTTAGTCATTGTGATCTATTGTGCAAGCACAACTGCATTTCATATGCCTGACTGGAAATTTTAGGAAGAGAGTCGTTTGGTTAAATTGGGTTGCAAAATGGGTCGCTGCATGAAAAAGTTTGAAAACAAATGCAATAAAGTATTTCATTTTCAACTCAGTTTTCTTCTAGAAAAGTCTCTTTAATGAACTTCCTGATCTCGAAATAATATTCAAAAATAGAGAAGTTTAGGCTTTTACTTAAAGCAAATGAAGCAATATTTTGATATTTGTAAGGACTAAATTCTCTCTTATGACTCGTTATTTTTAACTTGAGCTTGAGTCAATATGTGAAGGTTTTTGAATTAATCTTGTCCACTTGCACTTGTCAGGGTATTAGAAACCGCTCGTTTAAAGGTCTGTTTTCACTGAGACTNTGTATGTGTCAACCAGCGATGACAAATTGCTTCTTTTCTCTAGCTTTACAAGGATAATCTTCCTGATGANTTGTCATCTGCAAAGTCTTAAAACTTGACACGTCATTTGGTTGCGGAAATGACAAACGTTTATCGGTAGAATCGCCAAAAATTTCAAGTGTTTTTTCACAAAAATCAACCAGCAGCTAAAAAGAAGATCTATAGGCTAAAGCAGTACTTTTTGGCAAGGTTCCTGCTGTATCTTTCACATGTAAAGTAAGACTGACCACCTTTGCGGCGATTAACCGCAACATCAGTAGCAAAAAGCTTAAACTTACCCACGCATTTCGGCATTCGACGTATTACGCCATCGACGCACAGCGCACACATGGGGCCTTTCAACGTATATCCAGGCTTGCATGAAAAAGCAAAAATCGCTGTGTTTTTTGCCAACAAGCGGTATGACACGACAGTCAGCCTTCCGTTTGTTGGCGGTTGAACGTCGCCGCAGGACCACTTTGACAGGGCTGTAGAAAGAACAATTGTAAAAATGCTTGAAAACCTCAAAGTTTGCTTAGATGATTGAAACAGCAGAAGTTTTGCACATTTATCGAATTCGTGCACTCCGCAACAAGCCCGACACAGATAAAGTGTTAACTCAAAAACAATCTATTTGGCAATTGATTTTCATCTCAGGAGCTGGAGACCAAACATGAGAAGAAAGTGGTTGCTACGTTACGTGGATTTTTGTACATTAAAAGTATTGTAAACTACTGTCGTGTTGACACTTGTTTGCTGCACTGTAAACTCATGTATGTTTAATGTATTTTTATTTTTTCATGTACCATGCAGATTTTTTTGCGAAATACAAATAATAAATGGTTCAGAGACGGGAATATTTCAACCAATTGAGAGCAAGTTCCCTAATACACCAATACATGCAACTCGTGTTGGAAGCTAAAAATCTTGAAATGCAAGAACACTGTTTAATCTATGAGCAAATCACCTGCAACGTGAATAACCGTCGCCAACCAGTTGCAGATGCCGAAAATTTGTCGCATTTTAGGTGATAGTTTGCTGCAAACGTCAAACAGCAACCTTCGGTTTCTTTCAAATTTCTCAAACGTTATAAACTTCTTGATGGCAGCATGTATGGTGGTGTCCACTAAAGGACAGCAGGTTGTACAGAAAATGATCTAGTTCTAAATTATTTTTCAAAAGTTTTTATTCCAGGTGCAAATTCGTTGCTTTGCTCTGCGTTTGTCGCAACACGTCGATTGTGCCTGACAATTTACGCAATGTGGGTGATCGGAGTTAAGTTGTGATTTCATCAGCCGTGTTCTTTGCAGAACAATCAATCCAGTGTTTATCGCTCGTACTCGCTGGTTCTCTGAAATCACTAGAAAATATCTGTGCAGGTAAATTTCTAGCCGAGTGACATGGTTCAGCGATTGCGGTGCTACGAGTAATTGCTTTCACAAGTTACACGCAAGTAAGCGCAGCACGTTACAGTAATTGCGAACCCAAGTCAAAAGAACACTTCACGTGCAAACCGCGAGACGGGCAGCAAACGAGAGACGCGATGCAGCGCTCGCGTCGAAAAGCCGGCGCTGGGAGAAGGCTGCGGTTTCTACCGTTGTTTTACTACCTGAGCATTAGCGCACCGGCATTTACGAAGTTTAGAGAAGGGTAGCCTGACGTGCCCCGTAGCAAAGATCGGGTTGTGCCGGCCAGTGCGTGCGCGGTTTCTCTGAGCGCGAACCCGTCATTCGAAATGAGAAACAGGTCGTCAATAGATTTTGGTCGAAAAACGTCGCGACCGGCAATAAATGCAACTTGCCTCTTCGAGCTTATCGGGTCATGCCGCTTTCCCAACTTGAACTTGGAGAGTGTTCGAGCGATTAAACAGAAGAGCGAAAATGCATAAATGCGAAACCTATGGCAAATTGTTTAGGTGAGTGTGCATCTGCCAAGTCTGGTAGGTTGTCAATGCATAGGCGTAGCCAGGGGGGGCCAAAAGGGCCATGCCCCCCAAATTTTTAGAAAATATAGTCATTTTGTGCTTTGAGAGGCGTTTTTAGAAACAAAATAGTGTTATTCGCCTAAAATCAAACATGTTGCCCCCCCAAATTTCTGGGCTGGCTACGCCACTGTGTCAATGTCGTCCAAGTTGGCGTTTCCTAAATGAAGACAGAAAGCAAGCCACAAAGCGATGGTGATCGTAATACGGTTCGAGGAAAATGCACAGGCAAATAACTACTATCGACTATCCTTTCGTCAGGGACGTCGCCAGCGGGGGGGCAGTGGTTCCCAGCCCCCCCATTTCACGTTTGGCCCACCGGTTGCTGCATACATCCAATACTGTATTTAAAAAATGTGCCCCCCCTTCTGGTTCTTGGCCCCTCATTTTGGTTTTTGGCCGCACCTGCTGCTAAATCCTGGCGACGAGCCTGCCTTTCGTCCACAAAAAAAATAATTTCAGAGGTCTTCAACTGTTGAATGTTCCTGCAGCTTTTAGACTCTGACGACGTGCAGAATTTTTTGCCAGCTTCTTGCAACCCGATATCAACTGAAAACGATTTTTTAAGTTCTTTTTAAAAAGCAAGTGACGTCGCTGCAAAGATATCTTCCCAGAAGCTAGGGAACTTTAACTTAAAAATAGACATTGGACAAGCAGTAGTGCTGGCGCAGGTGCGAAAGTACGTGACGTGGTACTCTGTACAAGAGAAGGGATGCAAGTGTCGTGAAGTTCATTTCATTTTTTAAATTTTTATCTCCGTATCAGAACCATTAGGGCTAAGTCACACAAATATATTGGATATCACACACAGCCGCGAAAGTCCTAGCAAAATGTTTTACGCACGTTTAAAAATCTGTGACAGCGCAGAGCGTCACATGCCTAGAGCGCGCAATCGAGGTCTTAAAAATGCAGTTACGTGCAAGCGACAATAGAGTGAACGTGGCCGAGCAGGAATCTCTATTGTTGCTTGCACGTTGCACTAACGGACTTGGCGTTCTTTCCGTTGCGTGTTCGCATTTCCCATTAGGAGCCGCAACTGAAAATCGAAGCGATGAAGCATTCTGCAGTATCTCCGATACTTGGGTCGACAGAGACAAGTTTGTTTTGTTGTTCAATTAAAATGTTAATCACTTCATTGACGAACTTTATCAACAGTTTCCTTTTCTTCTCGTTTAATTGTTGTAAGAACGATTGGTGCGATTTACAAGATAATGCTGACGAAGTTACCAACAGAGAGAGAGGAAATGGTAGTGTAAGAATATGTGTAATTCCTTCCTTTATTTCAGTGTTTCCCAAACGACTTGAAACAGTCAATTCTAAATTCCATTTCAAAGTCACACTCATCCGTTTGAGCACCAACTCTAANAAAACGTAATGCCGCGCTCTCGCAGAATCAACAGGAAACAAGGAAAAATGCTGATATCACNTGTACTGTGGTTAAAAATTACTGCATTATTTAAGTGTGCTACAATATGTATTAGGTCGTTGAATTTATTCTTTTGCTGTTTAACAAACTTTCGTGTTAAAAGACCTCGTGATCTTGCTTTAAATCTTTTGGTGTTGAAAAAACCCAGAGTCAGGAAATTTGATATTTGTTTTACAACAGTTTTTCGGCTAAGCTATTTTTCTTCCATTCGTAGCAGAAAAAGCTTTATGGTGCTTTTATGCTGCAATAAGTTGTTATAGCCATAAAATTAGTGCAGCACATACAAAATAGTACGATTTTAAATTACTTGTAATATAGCTACATCAGTCCAATGATAGCCGGATCATGTCCAACTCATTCTAATAGAGCTTTTAAAATTCGTTAACTTAATCGGCTGCAGCTTTTAGGAGCAGCTGGTAAGCCCGCTAGCACACCTGTGCCAAGCGGCAACTCATACGATGTGGTAAACTTCCCCTAGTACCTCCCAACGTGTTATTTAATCTGATGAACACATCCATGGCAGATGACCTGGAGTAATTCAGCAAAGATTACAAGACGTGAGACGTGAATCAACACGGAAAGCAGACAAACCTACTCGACAACATTGTAACAGGCCTTCTGGTCATTTAAGCAGGGTCAAGTTCGTGCTGGAGCTTGTCACCAACGCAAATGAATAATCAAAAACGTACATTAGATTTCCTCCCAACTCAGCAGAGACAAATGATGCTGAACTTAAAGTGATATATGAGGAAAACTCGATGAAGTAAACATCTTTAGGCGGTGCNAAATAATTGATACTATACACAAGATATTTCTGACGAAGGTTAGTAGAGACAGGGCGACATTGTATACGCTGTTGGGAAAGATACGCATGATGCTCTTCTAGATTGTGTAGTAATTTACTTAATTTTAGGAAGTTTCCAAAGCGCATTTTTTTCTACGCAACAGCATAAGGCAGACATGTTCATGGGCGAAAAACCTTGCAGACTCCATGTATCACAAGTCTTTCGCGAAGTCCCTTCAATGAATTAATTAACGTGATGGCCTTAATCGGCTGGCCGATTATTTCACCAGCATGTGCTGTACCGCTGTTTGATTTTTTGTTTACAAAGCGCAGGCTCTGTTTTCTCGGAAATTTTCCGCCTCGCACAAAAACATCTAAGGTAAAACCTGGTAGCTGCTTCTCTTGCCTTGCCATAATCTAGCACGAAATGTGTTGCATGTTTGCTTACCTGTGTCAAGGAGCGCACTCAGAAGAAACATGGCAACCGCAAGCACGTTCATGTTGCTTCAGCAGTAATCCGCCGCCGTTCCAGACACCGCAAACACAGATTCCAGTATCCACCGCCACACTTCCCTGTGTTTAATCTTTATACATATGCCCTCGTAACAAAAGTATCTCTCCTTGAAAAAAAAGCAACGTCTGAAGGTTTTTCTTTCCGTGCAGGTGATTTCAAAGCATCAGATACGAAGTTCTAACAATAGTATGATTTCTCGCGAACGCCTTCCACTTATGCCAGCTNATTGGTTTATCAAGAACCAAGAAATGGTTGCTGTTCTCTAACCTGCGCGTGGAGCGCGTAATGTGGCTGACAGTACAATGGCAAGCATNCCACAAGATAAGCTTTGCGTTTACATCTAATAGAATGTTATCAGCAGATCAAACAATTTTGCACGCGTAAGGTTCGCGTAAGCTGATTGCATGCGCTGATGCGTATACCAGAAATCCTACGAGCATCGACATCGTAACCAGCACGTTTTCTCCAAGTTGTATGATCGCCCACCAAAAGCATAGTGCCGGCCAACACACCGCGTGGTTTTCATGATCNTTGTGCGGTNCCAATAATTTAAAAAAAACTCTGTCTTTTATNGTGACGATGGGAAACGCTTCACGGTAAAAAATTGATTAGCCCGTAACTTTTGTCGTTACTTGCGAATGCAAAATTAAAGGACAGATCAAAAGGTGACAAGAAAGAAAAGCGACGATTTTCCGTAATGGCTACTAGCGGCACGTGATCCTTATTTTCGGGTTCATTCGTCTGTTATGGCAAGCATGGGCAGTTTACGGTCACCAGATCAAATGCGGCCAGCCAAGCGCTGAACTTGTCCAAATTATATTATTAAATCAAAATTTATTAATCTATGCAACAATCGACCCATTTGTTCCCGATCCGGCCGCTGTCACATTTTAGATAAGTCTGTCCAGCCCTAGTTCGTGGTCACCTGCCTGAATGGCAAGTTACAAAACCACAAATACCACCACGCAGCAAAAACTTTCACAACCAAGCACTTCTCGAGGATACGCGAAAAAACTTCGTCGCGTAGCCATGTGTGCAGCAAGTGCGGGATGGCAGCAAATGCTTGGCAGAGATGCCGCATTTCGCAGGTGATTGTGGGACAAGAGCATCACGTTCACAGAACCCACTCGAGATCAAAGCCCTGATATGTCAAGTGTACCAAGAGCCGCTTGAAGAAGAATCTGCGGAATCTATTTGTGAAAAGAGAAAAACAAATCTGGGGCCCAGCTTAGGTCGCTAGCTTAGATTATCTCGTATGAGAAAAGTCGAGATAACCAATTTTCGAAAAGGCACTTCGTGCTCAAGAGTGATTTTCCATCAGGATACCTGTGTAACACACGCCAATGCTTCTGCAAGCCGATTTTTTGAAGTTGTGATTAACTTACAATTGAAACATTCCCATTTCCACGTTGTTGACCTACATAGTACACAGATAGCGCTTGTTGTTGAAACGGAACGAGATACACGAAGATAAAGACGGGCAACATCACCTCTACAACATTTCTTGGCTATTTTTGTTCGATGCGTCACCGCAACAAGTTTTCAAAATTACACCTGCTATTAATTTTTAGGTAGATAAACAAACGAAGACCTTCCTACAAAACTCTTTCACAACTTGTAACTATAAAGATTTGACTTCTTGTAGTATCGCAATTCTGTTAATTTTCTCTTTTTTATAAATTAAAATAGCTTCAAACTTGCACTGAATAATTCTCTATTTTTTTCATGCTTGCAAATTTACACTGCGCTCTGAACTTTCTACAGCATCAAGTTGATACAGCACCTTAAGAAAACAAGACCCTTTTTTGCGACGCGATCGCACTTTACTACAGAATCCCCTATTGGCTGGAGAAGATAGATATTATAGATCAGTAATTTTTTGAGTCTGAATCTTATAAATTCTGGTCCAAAATCCATCAGGTAAAGCTTGGTCATTCAAATCCTTTCTTAACGCAAACCTCACATCCACCAAACCCTAAAACGAATTATGCAAACATAAGTACTAGAGACCTTGCTCAATGCCTAAATTTGCGTTAGGTTAATGCTGAGCAATAACCAACATTTCCTACGAAATGTAACTTCGTCCTGCATGCAGCTGAATACTGCAAATATGAGCAAAAAAATGCTCGGACGGAAAAACTCGTTTTTGAATGACAGACGAAGCCGCGGGCAAATTTTGACCCGCCGGTCCGTGAGCGTCTGCAGCGAGAATTCGTTGGAGATGTTAGATGCTAAGCTAATAAACAAACACCCTCAGTAAACTTCCTACAGTTCAGTGCAGTACGAAAGCGATGATTTCTTTTCACTCGCTGCCCCTAATATCCGATGCGTTACCAAACACTACAGGAAAGCTTAACGCCAATATCGAGAATTGCGCGGGCGTCTGCAGCAGCTTGGACGAAGGCAGGAAATGGGTTTTAGGTTGGTAGTACCAGAGTCAACAGATAATTGCGCACTTGCTAGATTCAGATCTACAGAAACCCAAAGTTTCGTACAAAACCTTTTACCTAAAAACGATATAAACGGTTGTGTCTGCTGCCTGACATTTAACAAACTGCGTGTCGTGCTAAAATAAGTTTATTCTTTCGNTNAAAGGCATCAACATTAGCAATGCAAATAAAACACCAATTTCGCTGCATTCTNTTAAAACCACGGTATTGTTTAGTCCTTAACGACTGTCCATGTTGCATTTTTCGTTTTTGAGTGTTCTGTACCAATAATTTTCTTTNAAGTTCATGTTTTCACAATCAGCAATAAGGGAAAGCTTGAAACATCGCATTGCCTGTACAAAAATCTCGATTTAGCGGGATTTCGAAACACAAAAATCAGACAGGCAATCGAGGAATTGGTGTGACAGTACTGCTGCGTCAATTACACGTTTCTATCTGGTTATCATCAGCGGTTTGCTTTCCGGGATGCTTGCAAAAAAGGGTTGAAACATTTGCGGTGATTGTTTGTCTTGCAAAACAACAATTAAAAGATATACAGTAAGAAAAACTTTGACATAAATGTTTTAGATAAATACCTGTTGGTCATAATTTTGTCCACGCAATATATAAATGTTGAAGAGAAATCTCTTTTGGTCACAATCTTAGGGAATGTTACAAAAGTCACTCAAAATGTGTTTGTTAAAATTGTTCAGTGTATACGCAACGTAATGCACAGCATTTGCAATGTTTATCTGAGGTAACTATAGGCAGCTATCACACAATTCACAAAATAAACATAAGCAAGTCAATGTAATTAAAATGATCGAAGCCAAGACTGCCAATTGTCAATAATCTGCCCAAGTGCTGGAACTTTTTACAAATGAAATATATCAGGCTAATGTTGGCATGCCTGAACGATTAATGCAGAGTTCACGTTGACCACACTCCATGATGCTAAAACCCTATCAACACTAAATCTACAATCGCGTATAGTCAGCTTGGTTTGTAGTTCATACACATTACGTATTCGTGTGACAAATTAATCACCTTTTCTCTCTTTTCTTAGCAGTTACATTAGCTCACTAATTTAAGTCTTGTTTATTGTCGTGTAGGAGAAATGTCGAAAACGTTTTTAATCACGTCCAGTTTATATTGTTTTTTTAGGCAGGGCCTGAGAGGGAGGTATGTAAGGTGCGTCGTCCAAAGCCCGGTAGGTACTGGGGTCCGGGAAAATGAAAGCAAGTAGCCTGCTCTCCGTTTTTCTCCAACCAAGCATCAAATTACTGGTGTAAGCCAGTTGTCAGCATAACATTTAATCTATTTCTAGATAGATCTTAGCTTGACAGCTGGTTCTTATTACTGTACCAACAAGCCATATACAAGTTTTGACAAGAGCCCGAAAAGGTAGGGGGGGCCGGTATCAGTCTTCGAACCCCCCGGTAAAATTTTTCTCCGAGGCCCTATTTTCAGGGCTGGCAATGCCAACAATAGAGGTATCTGGTTCTGTACACAAAAAATTATTTTTGCAGAATTAAAAGAAAGTTTTAATAGATGTCAAAAACGTTGCCAACTTGCCACTTAAGCTTTTTCTGAGTTTAAACTGCAGGAATGAATATGCATTGAACTCGTTTGGCTTCCCAAAAAAGAAAATGTAAGCCAGCAACTACGCTAAAGTGATGAGCGGACCCAATGGTTAGGCTTCAAAATTTTGAAACGGTTCATCAAAACATGCAGAAGTGGCATTACAACAACGAGATCTCAATAATAACAAACGAAGACGTATAGTTGAACGGTGGCACATCATTATGGCTGCTCAAAAAGTCTGCTTCAAAGGCGTTCACATGTCATATTTGCGCAAGGAAATACACTTTGAATTTTTGATACGCATGCGAGAGACGTAAGATCCTGTGCAGCAGCGGTGTTAATTTCAGAACGCGCTATTAAACATATAGTGCATACATTGACGGTTTTCAGATAAACTGCACATCACTCGGATATGTTTTCACAGGAAAAAAACAGAGGTTTTGTAGATTTTGCATTTGCTATCTAAGGAGATATGTTTAGCATAAGTAGGTACCTGAATGCATTTATCGAAAAAGCCAAATATCGCAGCAATCCTTAATTTTGACAGTAGAAGTGAATTTAGCAAGTTCTTGAAGTTAAAAGTCCAGAAGAAAGTTGTGTATACTGCCAAATGCATAAAGCATTTCGAATAAATATTAAATATTCACTGTAAAATTTCTGGACCCGCGACGTGAAACTTCACGAAACATTTACTTAAAAGCAACACGAGCGTAAGACTGTGCTGGAGAGCATACATTTCATTCATGGGAACTCTTCTTCGGAAGTGTTTTGTAACTGTCGTTTATGACTGAAAGCGTTGAGAACTGGCTGCAAAGAGTAAAGTCTGACTGAACAAAACGCAATGGAATTTTCTTTGCCGTAAAAACTGTGCGAATGTAAGTCAAATGTACTGGCACATGTTTGTTAGGAGAAGGTTCAGCTTTTGTGTGGAGGTGTTTTTGCGCGCTGAACCGCTTGCCAGGCACTTTACATCGGCAAAGTATCAAGTTATCTGTAATTTGAAAAAATTGAAACATTACAGTGCGCAGAATAAAATAGCTCTTCATCAAAGGTCTATTAATGGCACAACAGTTTTCTGGGTCAGCCTCGTCAAATATGCTAAAGTAACTTCAAACACACGCAAAGCAGCACCATAGCAAATAGTGTGAAGGACTTATGAAATCAGAAAGACTTTCCACCAATACTTGCTTAACTGGAATTGGCATTTTTACCGTTTTGTATGACGAAGGGTTTCAGCACCGACCCTAGCAACGCAGGTAAATAAAACTTTTCTAAAGCGACATTCGCAATAATAACGTCTTTGTGTTTCTTGTAAAAACATTGTTTAGTTCTTCGACTGTCTCAACACACGTAGCCAAAAAAAACTGCAGGAACATGTTCAAGTGAAAACATTGCTGGTGTCTTGAAAAAACTTGATCTTAAGGTGATTTAAAATGGATGCAGGCCTGCTTGAACTTTCGTGGGCATGAACTCGTGAGTTCTTTGCAAGGAGGAAAAAGGATTTATGGCTCGTTGGTTGACCTCAATAGTGGTACAAATCCTGGTAGATTGGAATTTAGCAACGGTTTTTCACCTTGACTTTGTTTTTTAGTGTGTATTTAAAGAGAAAGCAAATTTTCTTGAAGGCCTTTTATTGAGTGGTTTCAAAGAAGGTTAACGAATACGATGATATGTCTGAACGAAACGTTCAAGAGCCATAATCGCTTTGCTCCGAAACACTGACTGATGTAATGATGACGTGCGTCGATTCAAACAAGCGCACTGGCATTAACACCACGAAGAATACCACTTGCAGCGATTCATAGTTTCAGTTTCGGAATACTTATAAATTTTCTGCATTCAAACCTGGATCAGCGAAACATTCAGAATCTGTCCTTGTCATTTGACAAAATAGGATCTTCGATTCTATCCTCAAAATTTGTGTTTTGTTTTCCTCATTTCAGTCGACGACCAAAGATTTTCATACCAACTAATTGACGAGTCGCCTTTCGAGAGCGACTAAAAACCTTTTCTCATCAAAGTACACTTTTGTTAAGTTCTAGATACAAAAACAAGTCACTGAAATAAATTATTCTTTTCATTTTAAACATTTTTGCACATATGACTCACTTAGATTGCTTACAGAAGCAGGACAGCTGACATTTTTTACTTATTTCCCAAAACGTTGTCGTCGCAATCAATATGCTGCTCAAACGTACAGACTATGCTCGTACACAATCCTGGCAATGCAACGTCTGTTCAGCTCTTCAAAAACTATTTTATTCGACTCTTGCTTTCGTCTTATCAAGTTTCTTGCAAAAAGTGCTTTTTTCATAACTGCAGAAGCAAATGATGCGCTGCACTCATCACCGTTTAGCACTTTGATACGCTTTTTAGGCTCCTTATTTTGCGCTCAATTAAAGCAAGCACAAGGACTTACACGCTGTCTAACTGCAGCATGTAAATCAAAATCATAATGACTGGAAGCCTTTTTGTCAATGGTCAAAGTAAGGTGCACCAGGCGCGATGACGGCCTACGGCGATGTATCACGACCTCAGCAAAAAGTACGATGTTTACCCGTTCGGAAGCCTACAAAAGATCATGAGGTCATGCATAGGCTACATTATTTAAACAGCCTATGATTTGCGAATATAGTCGCAAACAACATCAGTCGCGATATCTAATGTTCTCTGAAGTCTATCTTTATGCCTGTGCATACCGACAGTGTTGAATGCGACTACAATGTTCGAGCAGAAGAACTGTGTGGTATCGGGTAAAGACTAGTTACTGTGGAAGGGTCACCGATCGTTTACAGACGTCGGGTATACAGCTGGTTCAACATAATTTTAGAAACGTGCGACCATCCAAGTTGCAATTGTGGTCAAGTCGACGTGTACGTCGTGCTTGCGGGGAAAAGGTTTCCCGTTGCTTGGCAATCGGCCAGCAAAAGCAGAGCATAGGCTTCTTGTTGCGGCTACAATCTCCAGCTATTTCGAGAAAGTTTACGTTTGCTAATCAAGTTTCGCTCTATAGCACAGCCGGTATGCTTATCCTATTCGAAAGTTTAAGGTTTGGAGTTATATTATTGCTCAACGTGAGGAAGGCTCTTGTCAGAAGTTGGAATATTGTTTGAAGGCAAAGTGCAAAGCATTAAAGTAACAAACCTCTAAAAGAAATGTAACATGTCAACAACATACCTAAGAACAAACTGGAATATTGGATTCAAAAATTAATTTCACTGATCCGCCCCAAGAAAAAAGTCTTCCCTCAAGAAAAAGACTGTGGTGGTTCATCAGCAATGTATACAACGCATGATGAAAGAGAAGAGTTATCTGGTCAGGCAACCTTACTTTGCAGAATAAAGTTTTGAAAAACTAGTGTCGTTTTATCTGAAAAAATATGGTCCATACCAAGTTGGTCATAAATCACTAGCATGCAAAAAACTCTCAATGCAGGGGTCTGAATCGCGCGATCCTCTAAGCCCTGTTTCACGCTCAGCTGAAACTTTCATAATTTTAGTCCTGTTTCATTTGACAAGAAGCAAGATCCTGAAATGTTATGGGTATCGGCAGTGGTTCTATAGAATCCGCAGAAAAATACATTTCAAATTGTTAAGAATGCATTATGACAGCGAACGTGCAAAAAAATGAAGATGGTTAAGTTATTGGTATATGCATGCTTTAGATGAAACTTATGTCATTTCACAGCATTAAACTCTATGGATAAAGCTGGACGGCATTTATTGAAAGAGTAAACTCTCATGCGCAACTAACTTTGAGAGACAACTTTGATTATCGTCGCCGAGACTCTGTACCACTAAAATGTAATTCATGCTACTTCTTTTCCGCCAGTGGCTTGATATAACACTGTTCCTGATCTTCAAACAGAATCAGTGTCTCCTCAGTACTGAGTTGGAGTCTGTAGGTTCGGAAAATTACTACAAACTTTCAAGGCTGGTGTTCCACGATTCTGCAAGGTTTATCCTCACAATAGATCGCAGGCGGGGTGAAGTGCTAAAAAAGCGCCTTTCCCACATCAAATAAAAAGGAAGACCGCACCAAATAGTTCGAATAAAGTGAGCATTTGCCTACAAGAATTTCCACACTGGATTTTCCTGTTTCACTGTAGGATTTTGACTAGCAGTGCAAAAAAAAGTGTGAGAACGCCGTTCCCACGCGTTCCCGCCCCACTACATCGCTGATCACAGGACATATGTTTTACCATAGGCGTACGAGGCGGGGGGTCGGGGGTGGCGGCCGCCTCCCGGGCTTGAAATATTTCAGGGCAAACTCTGTCTTCAGGGCAAGCGGTAGTTGCTCAAAAATCCTGAATGATAAAAAAAATATTTAAATACAGTGAAAAATTCCAGGGCAACTCTGTTTTTCAGGGCAAGCGCAAGTTGCTCAAAAATCCTGAATAATAAAAAACACATATTCAGTACAGTGAATTCAGGGCACCCTCTGTTTTTCAGGGCAAGCGCAAGTTACTCAGAAATCCTGAATGTAAAAAGTATATTAAATACAGTGAAAAATTCCAGGGCAACTCTGTTTTTCAGGGCAAGCACAAGTTGCTCAAAAATTATGAATTTAAAAAGTATATTCCATACAGTGAACATNTTCAGGGCAACTCTGTTTTTCAGGGCAAGCNCGAGTTGCTCAAAAATCCTGAATAATAAAAAACACATATTCAGTGCAGTGAATTCAGGGCACCCTCTGTTTTTCAGGGCAAGCGCAAGTTGCTCAAAATCCTGAATAATAAAAAATACATATTCAGTAGTGTGAATTCAGGACACACTCTGTTTTTCAGGGCAAACGCCAATTGCTCAAAAATCCTGAATAATAAAAAATATATATTCAGTAATGTGAATTCAGGACACACTCTGTTTTTCAGGGCAAACGCAAATTGCTCAAAAATCCTGAATAATACAAAATATATATTCAGTACTGTGTATTCAGGGCACCCTCTGTATTTCAGGGCAAGTGCAAGTTGCTCAAAAATCCTGAATGAAAAAAGTATATTCAATATAGCGAAAAATTGCTGGGCAACTCTGTTTTTTTTTTCAGGGCAAGCGCCGTTGCTCAAAAATCATGAATAGTAAAAACTGTATTCAATGCAGTGAAAAATGTCAGGGGAAAGTCTGTTTGCAGGTCAAGCGAAAGTTGTTACAAATCCTGAATGTAAAAAGTACATTATTCACTACAGTGAAAATTTTCAGGGCAACTCTGTTTTTTTCAGGGCAAGCGCAAGTTGCTCAAAAATCGTGAACTGTGAAAAAATTTTCAATACAGTGTATATTCACTTGGGGGCGATCCGTGTAA
>JGI24159J19872_10000645_pt1 | contig 33070 bp, 22 predicted proteins | sample Ectturendosymbi4_FD_19872 | JGI IMG/M metagenome (IMG submission 19872) | reverse complement strand
TTAGCTTCGAAGTCAAACGATCGAACAGAATCTCAAGTATTTACACAATTAGGGGTTTGCCACAGTACAGTGGCGTTTTAGTCCGTGCTTCTCATCACAAAATTTGCGACAATAAAACGGGTTCTGCAAAATACGTTTGACGAGCAAGCAAGCAATGTGTGAAGTTCTGTTTCACAAGCAGTTAAAACGTCGCGACGTTTTCTTCGCTTTTTTCCATATTGTGAACAAAAACGTAGAGTAACGTACAAAGCGGTTTTGTATCGCTGGTAGTGCAACTGCAGAAAAAATGAGAAGTTTTGTGTAGATCCACGATATTTGGATAGTGTTGATATGAAAGTACGTTTTTGTTACGAAAGTATATTTTTATGTCTTGGGGATGTTAAGTAAGCCATTAACGTTAAAAGTCTGACGTATGAATAGCTAACCACGTGTTAGAGTCCATTCCATGTTACATTTAACTTCTGCATTCGCTTAAAATTATACCTAGCACCCATAACTCACTCACCTTCAAACATCACGGAATTAAATTGAGAAAAAGAACTTACGACAGAAGTACAGTTTAAGCCCCAGGTACACAGTAGCACGCCACTTTGCTCCGAAAAAAAAACATTTTCAGTGTGAGAGCAGTATTTTCATGATTCTGGATGGCGTTGTTCTACTAAGATATTTGAAAATCAAAATCAAACGCCTTTTACGGAACTTCGACTGAAACTATCCTCAGGGCCTACGAAACGGGGGTACAAGAGGTAAATCGTATCCGGGCCCGGGGGGATGAAAGCACCAACTTTTAAGTTTTTCTGCAACCAAGTTCAAAATTAACAGCGTAAGCCAGTTTCCAGTATGACAACTTATCTATAAAAAAATCTATACAAGTTACGACAAGTGCACCTGGAGCTACGGGGCCGGTAACGGTTTTCGTAACCCCTGGTAATATGTCACTCAGAGGCACTGAGTATGGGCTTAGCCACCCCAAACAAAGCTCAAAGTCCCCCCAAATTGAAACATGAAACCTATAAAGCAGTGGAGTTTTTTTCAACCCCCCCGCAGAAACGCAAAGCCCCCCTATTGAAAACTTTCTGGCGACGGTTCTGGTGTCCTGCTCGCGTATGATAAAGGTCCATATAATTCCACAGTAAAACGACACTTGATACATTCGCGTAGTCCTGGAAAATCCATTTGCACATTGCTCTGTTGTTTTCTAATCGTGAGACGTGTACTACATTACGCAGTTCTTTTGCAGTACAACTCGTGAAGCTGCTCTACTTCACAAGGCTTCAATGCTTTTATTCACAACAATGCTTTCACTCGCTTCACAGAAGACGCACACATGCTGTTAGAAGCTCACAGCGACAAACCGATTGGCGTGGACTGATTATTATTCATAGCAGCGCCAGATTCGAACTGTTTGTCACGTAAACTTTTAAATCAACTCATTCGGTTCAGGGAAGTTTCGCTACTTCCTTGCGCCAACTAGCGGAAAATTAACCGATTCATTTGAAATCGAAATGATTCAACTCCCTCTGACGTGACGCGACGTGCGATCTTTTCTCTGCGCGAGCACGCGGTAAATCGATGTTCCATCTAATGATCGTCAGCAACGTTTTCAGCTCCAAGTGTTACACTGATGCTTTGCCATTCGAAAGAGCGAATATTTCTGATAAGGAACACAGAAGCTGAACAACAGAGTTGCGGAGATCACATCGTTTCGCATGTAATGCATTCATTGCGTTTTATATTCTAAAATGAGCAGTGCGCACTTGTCTTTCGATAAATAGTGTTGACAGCGCAATGAATCATAATAATTGCAGTTGGACGTATTGGTTTGCTGAAAAAAGTGTAGCCAGCAATCTTCTACAATAGTTTGGTCGCGTTCGCAGAATTTCTTAGTTTTTTTTGCATTTTGTTTCACACTGGATGATTAATCGCAATTTCGGAAGCTCGTATGATTGTGACAAGTGTTTTTTTGTCTTACTTCCAGGGGCGTAACGAGGTTAGATGGCGCCCGGGACAAGAAACAAGTTTGGTGCCCCCTTGTTAGGACCTAAGGTCTTTCAGGAGCAAACGTACTGTATTGAAAAAAGTACTTGCAACATTGTTAGAACCTTTCTGCTCCCCTTGTGCTTCGGCGCCCAGGGCATTGTGACCCCTTCGGTACGTCCCTGTTTCTTCCTTCTAGTGTCCGCAAACAATTTCCCCACGGAATGCGAGGCTACAAAACTGAAGAACTGTAGATGCACGGAATGTTCGAAGTTAAGAACAGGCGAAAGATTGCCAAGTGTGCGCTGAAAACACTAAAGACCTCGTTAGCGTTCGGCCCCCACCGCTCGGGATGAGGGCATGTGCTGCAGTATACACGTGAGAAACTTTATTGCATTAGCATCACAACTATTGCTCCTTGCAGTATTGTGGCATACTCCTTACGAACAAGACAGCCATCATACGCAAATCTCTCGCAGCCCTGTGTTTGACTTGAGTTTCATTTTCATGCTCTTGAGCCAGTTTGAAGAGAGCGAGGAACCCTGATTTTTTGTAGATCAACGCGCAGTTTTTGAGTTTCGTCTTGAAGAAAGAGGGGGAGTGCTTGTTGCAGTTGCTGCAAAATACGAAGTTTTAGTAGACTATGGTGTTTTTTCCTGCTGGCTTCAACAAAAGAAGCTTAATACTGAGCTATTGAGACTGCAGGCCTCATGAGAGTGCTTACAACTACAAACCAGACGCGCCTTCATCTAATGTTTAACTGCAATAGCGCTCACTGCTTGTATTTTTTTCAAATTTTTCTATTTTAACAATCTGTTATTTTGTATTTTGTTAATTCATTCCTACTTACTTTGTATATTTCTTAGCGGGACAGTGACAGACTCATCGTGCTGTCGTATTCCAAGTGCCACGCTCACTCTTCTCTTCACTGGCATTAGTTTGTTCCACAAAAGTTCCGGGAGGTCGGAATACAGGAACGGGTTGGCAGCGCTGTTGATCGGCAGCAAAACGATGGCAGAGATCGCGTAAGCTTCCCCCGATAAAGTGACTCCTGCACGTGACCAAGCTCAAATGTGTTCTTTCACTTTTTATTTAAGAAGGAAAGGCTAAAAATTTAATCTTTATCCTAATGAAATGAAATGAATCACACTTATTTCTGTAGAAAGTAAAATACAAACTAATCATAAATTGTGTTTTCTGCCAAGAGCTATGGATACAAAATAACCGCAGAGGTAGGACCTTTAAACCAGGTAACGTTATTGCATTGAAAACTTCGTTCGGCCAAAACCTGATGCGGAACCAAGTCAGTTGTTGCTGGAAAACCCCGGGAAGCAGGGTTGCGGAGTCGGAGGTAAAAAGTCCGACCCTTCCAGAATTTCCGGGTCCGACTCCTTAACATGAAGTGAATGAAATTTGGCTAGAGTTTTTTAGCAACTAGCATTCAATGGAAATCGTGATACACAGCAAGAATTATGTGTTTCAACAAAAGTTTCATTGGAAATTGTTCCATCTCAACAGGAACTCCCAACTAAGGAGTGTGATGTTAAAAATGATCCAATTGGATTTCCGGAGTCGGACAAAAAAATCCTACTCCGACTCCTAGTGTTGCTAGGAATCCGACTCCGACTCCAATCAAAAACCTCCGACTCCTTACGACTCCGACACCCTGCTGGGAAGTTCACGATTTTAGGGATGCTGCCCCTGCAAGTCGTTTTCAAAAAATACCAGTTTAAAATGGAAAAAAGCAAGAGCAATTGTGCTTTCATTTCCAGTTGCTGAAGTGTCAACATCGAGCAATTCTTCATAGGATCTGCCGTTATACAACCACTGATACTCTAAAATGGAATCAATTGATTTTGACCTGGATAATACCAAATGTCGTTTGTTTTTGTTGTGACGCGTTTCGCTTTATCTACTAAACTTGCGAAACGATGGCGTATCATCATTAAGTTCAATAGGAAGACAAAACAGTAGGCCTACTGATTTCTACTAAGAAAAACCCTCAGATATTCTGACCGCCTGGACAAGTTCAGAGGCGTTTATCTACGCATTTTTATGAAAGCAACGAGTGTATATTGATGCTTAAATTCTGCGGCGGATGAAAGACATTAGTAAAATCTTTTTTCGGTATCTCTTTCTTCTAATGAAGCTGCGCTTGTTCATAGTACCTGGCAGCCTTTAAGGCAGGCTGCACTGCTTGAGGAAGATTTAAGAGAGGATGCGATGTGTAAAGGTGAAGTGCGCCCAGATCAAGTGGCGGATTTGATGTCAAATGAAGGACGATCTTGATAAATTGCAACTTAGTCTCCACCAAGGCGACGCAAATCAAATCAATCACCAAATTAAAGAAAAATAAAAAGTTTGCTGATTTATTCGACTACGTCACCCTGGTGGAGACTAACAGCTTGTACACTGATATGTGCAAGTCCGAATCATCGTAAAGTCATGGAAGCAGAGTACAATCGGCTGATTCCTCGAAAGCTTGCAACAAACCCAGAGCTTGTTGTTCATAAATTGCTTCAAAAGGAAAAGCGATCAAAGGCAGAGTGAGTTCAAGTAGGCATAGGATGAGAGGGGTGAAATTTTTTGAGGTATTTGCCAAAGACCTTACAGCCTGGCCACAACAGCACACTCGCAACGTGCTTCATTAATAATTTACATAATTGAATGGCGCATAAGTTGAGATGAAAACTGATTTGCTGCGCGCTCTGCGGAAGTGGACACCGATAAACCAGCAACCCTACGCACTGGATTTGTGGCACAGGTTTCATGCGAAAACAAGGTGTGCTTCAAATAAAGTGATGCCGGTTTCATCGGACTGAATAGCAGCTGCACGAATTGATAGCTCATACCGCTGTTTATCACTTTTTCAATAAAAGTATCCTGTCTTATCAGGTATAGAGGCCACATCATGGCGGAATGCGATCTTGAATCATCGCTCAAAGTTCCTTCAAAGAAAACGTGGACCACTTGCTCTAATGTAATGCTTGCTCACGCGTTACATGTGTTTTGCGTAAAAACGAACGTCACCAACGGTTTCATAGCTCCCCGCTAATGACAAGTTAATTGTGAGGGGTCTAGAGTGAAAACTTGCGATTCTTCTCTTACTGTTTGAAAATCCTTTTGCTGACAAAATAACAAGCAAATCTGTGGGTTGAACCCAAACCTTTAAGTCAGGAAATTCTCCAAACTTTGAAATCGTAAAAAAATTACAAGCGAGATGGATTCGGGCACAGTTAATAAAAGGATTTCTGTCACGTGAGCAGCTCGCAACCGTTGAGCGCGAAATCGTATCAGCATGAACANTAATTTTCAAATGGTTTCAGTCCAAACAATAAAAGACAAAATAAACAATAATCTAAAAGTTTGCCAATTGAGCGCACCCCTACTTACCGGCCACACTGATGAAAGCCATCACGCAAACAGGAAACCAACACAAAAAATCAGTGATGACGATTCTGGTCACTTTCCGTTGCAAGGACGTGACATCGGCGTCTAACCGGCCAGACAGTCGCGCAGTGGACACAGTTGTTCTGAAAACACAAGATTTGTGCGATTTTGAATCTCGTGGCGCTCTTGTGCGCTGGCGTTGAATCAGCATAGAAGAGACGCAGTCAGACCTAACTACTCGTACGGAACCTCAATAAAAAAAATAATCAAACACGGACTGCCGCAGTGAAACAGAAAACCATGTTTTTTGTTTGGTGATGCATACTGACGTGGTGTTATCGATTGGTTTATGTGTGTACTTTGCAGACAGTACGGTGGCTCATCAGCGTCGCCACCAAAAAAGTTTGTTTTGCTACTATGAAAATTATTTTGTTTTCAAAAGGACATGTTTTCTTGTTGCTGTTGTTGAGAAAAAAAATTTGTTTGTTGTTGAAACAAAAATGGTTTTGTTGCTAAAAAAATTACTTGTTAATTTTGTTTATTTCTTTATTGCTAACAAACGTTTTTGCTTAAAAAATAGTTTATTTCATGTCGTAAAGGTCGATATATAAAATATTTCTAAACTAAAAAAAGCTTTCTGAACTAGAGAGCTGCGAGCCACGGTCAATTGTCTGTTAAGTCTTGCAAAGGGCAAAATTGGCTCCTGTGACGCTGATGAACCCCCATCCACAGGGTTTGCCGTGGCTGATCAACGTCACGACACTGATGTGTTCCATTTGGAACAATCACTGTTAATTTTTTTAAGGTGTCAAACTGTCTTGCATTTTCGTCACATGGAAGTATGGCATACATTGCAGTTGAAAAGAGAAAAACAGCATTGGTGACTCTGACGAGTCAGGGCGTGACAAAGAGATTGCTATTTCAACAAGAAAAAAAATTATATTTTTGGCAAATAAAATATTTTTTAACAGCAAATCGTCTTTTAGTGTCGCACTGACGTGTCGCTCCGCATCACTGCCTTTGAGCGAAATCATGATCAAAAGCTAGAAAGCATCCCGAAGTAGAATTCTGCCTTTATAAAATACATGCAGGCTACCGAAATTGATGCAAAGTCGTTTACATGTATATCTGCAAGTGAGCCAAGATGACATAAGCGAAGCACGCGAAGTTCAAGGTGATGATGAAGAGCGAATATCCCCAAGATCTGTCGTGGGCGGGGTCCGGAAAAAGACGGGGGAGACACACGCCGTGCGCAGAGTAATAACCGAAGCTGTATTCGGGTAAAAAGCCGCGGCGCAATTTTGCGATGGACGAGATCATGTTTCGCCATGTCAGGCTCCTGCAACAAAAACATTTCGGGAAAAAAGTTGATTGCGTTACAAAATTTGACAAGCTTTTGTGTATTCTAAAATACGGCCATACCGTTTTGCGCACACTTTTAGAACATATACCGCGAAACGCGTGAAAAGCAACACTAGTCAAGTGGGTGAGAGGGACCCAGGCCCGTAGCCAGGGTATGTTACTAGGAGCGGGACCCCTTCCCTGGAAATTTTATCCGCACACTTGGGATTGGTGCTTCAACGCTGGTTGGAAGTCGAGAAACCTTGGCTTGGAAACTTAAATTACATTGCAACTCATCTGAAAATCATCGTATGTCGATGATGTACGTGTAGCAGGCCCGTAACCAGCTTGGGACACGATGGGGGCGAAGTGTGCTTTGAGAGGGGGCCAAATTTTTTCAACTATGGCCAATAGTTTCAAACTATGTCCAACACATTTTTCCAGGGGGGCGAACATTTTTGCAGGGGGGCATCCCCCCCTGGTTACGGGCCTGACATGCATTGTGCAATATGTGAAGCTCGCGTTCAGACGATTTGGTCAGCTCTTCGGTTTACAGTGATAAAGGCAAGGTATAATGAGACAAAACCAAGATCAGCGTACTTTTTATTGACCAGCGAGGGTTTGGAGCTATGGCCGTGGTAAACTTGTCGTTAGAGTAAAAACGCTGATGTTAAATCTCTAGGCTTTCATTGCAAGAGCCTTGATAACAGCAAATTATTTTGCAATAATTATGCCCTAATTAACTTCACTGTCAATAGAAGCGTCCAGCAACTGATCTAAATCTAGAAACGGGTTTTTCAAAAGGTTCCACGCATCGCTTCGTCAACTTCACCATTTTTCCAATTGTTATTTTTAGACTGCTTTCTTCTGAGTAGTGATACAGTTTCAATAAACATGTTACCACATGGCTAAAAATTCACTGAAAAACGCAGATGAACGATGGGAGAACATATCTGGCCAACATACGCTTGCATACCAAACTTTGTGACTCAACTGAAGCAAGCAAATTTACTTACTTTTTGAAACTGTTCGTTTGTGAGAGCCTTGAACAGATTGTGATCTAAATGGTGTTTTACTTTGATTGCGTCACCCAAAATTATGGGAAATTTATCGCAACTTTGCCAACATTTTTGCCAATACTCTCACTTGTCCGGAAACGTTTTCAGAAAAAATTTCATTGATGTGTTTTCTACAGCAGACGTTTTGCTAATGTTGATTAATGTCCATGGGAAATGTCTAGAAATGGGCTACGTTTGCATTTTTACTGTAAAAATTTGCAAATAGATATATGTAACAAGAAAACATAGGTTTGTGCTTGAGCACAGGTATATAGTCTTGGTGTAATTGTATGTTTAAAAATACATCACATTAAATGGTATAGACTCACAAGTCACACAATTTTCTGCTTTTACAAAAAGTGTTCTTCTTTGGCAAAATATTTTTTATGAATTTCTGGTTGCGATTATGGACAATTCCTTTAATGACTAAAATGGGGTATGTTAAAATGCACGTCGCAAAAAACATAGTTGGATTAGGAATCCATTTGTTTTCAAAAACCATGAAAGTTTTGAAATCGGTAGCATTCTGCGGCAGGTAAGCTACGCTTCAGTGCCACTCAAATATGACAGCAGAAAGGGCAAGCCCGACCTGAAGTTTCGTTTAGAGAGCCTCTTCTCTCAAAAAATAGTTCAGGAACTATATCAGGCAACCGATTCAAAATATGCCGCAGCGTGTAGCGTTAACATGAAACCTGCAGCCGCACGCAAAACCATTCGCAAAGGCCTCGAATTAATGCGTGGAAAGGTTCGATCCAGGTGGGTTTCTGTACATGGCCTTGTTCATCTTCATATCTTTCAATTGTGTTGTCTACGCTCATAGTACAGATTTAAGTCTTTTCAGTTCTCGCATTTTTGGACATAGATGAACCCCGTCCAGGAACATCAACCCTCTCATCTTTTCTGCTGGCCCTGTTCATCATTGCATAACAGTCAATCATTTATGGCAGCGATACGTAGAAGTTTACATGTCTGCGGCTATAAGCATCCTGTGAAAACTTCCCCTTGCCGAAAACAAGAAATCTTGCACAATGAGTGCTTAGTGAGACATCAAAAATTGACAGATTCATTTTGGAACTTAAAGAAATAACCTTCTGAAACATCCGTCAGTAAGTCGTAAGTTGTTGTGAAAAACCCACCCTTTTCAATTGTCACAGGGATTGACGATTTGGACATTAGTGCTGCACATTGATAGTAAAAACAAGGAAATTGTCCAAATGAAAGAAACCTTATTATGAAAAAAATTACTCATATCATCACTGCAAAAGGTTTTTCGTTTTTTTTGATTTCAAACATTATTACAAAAATTAAACAGGCCTGATTTATTTTCACAGTAACAGAAAGGTAATAATGATTGGTTGATTTCCCTTCGCAAACGCATTTTGACGGTCCCCTCAGTCAACCACAATCCATTGTGCCTCACGTCTGGCTGCGGGCCTGGAGGAATGGTTGAAAATTCATCCATGCACTGTAAATATGCTTTCAAATTTATTTTTCTAACTGCCCATCGTAAAAAAGTGCACATATTACCTACATTCAATCTTGAGTACTATAAAATCTCGTTGCATTTCTCTGTTAAACCTTATTGACTGGCAAGTTGTTTTTCCATATTTTCTTTGATTCGCAACAGATGTTTATGACAGTTTTGTTAAAAGTTATTTTGTCCAATACTTTACATATTTTAAATTCAAACATCAATTGAAATTTGCTTTTATTCAGGGAAGTTATGCAAAACCAACACAAACGATAAGTAGCGCACTTGCTATTTTAAATATTGTCAGTTCACTGGCAAACTGCACTGTATGTAATGGGTAAGACATTGTTGAAGTTCCAAACTATAACCGTGGTTTTATTTCACTCGGACAGAAACTTACATGGTAGCATTTTCGGAAAAATTTCTGGTAGCGGAATTTTCAAAGGTTTGCAAGCGTATCACAAGTTTTTCCACAGATTCGCGATTCGTTTTTGTCAGGAAAGGGTTGTTTCCATACCTGCAACACAAAATCAATTTGATCGCAAAATATTTCCATTTTGACACTTTCTCAACTTCTACACATGGAGCTCTAAGTCTGTATTGCCAGACTGAAAAGGATAAAATTAAGTTAGATTTTAATTAACCAAAACTTAAAAAATGTAACAACCAAGGTTTAATAATAATGTATGAACAAAAATGTATCGGGCGTGACTTGATCCTGACAAATCAGTGAGTTAAAAAGTGGCATAAAAATGTAAACTTAGTGGCAGAAAACAGATTATTATTAGACTGATTTGCTTCAAAAATTTGCCGGTCTCATAACAATGCAAATAATTTCCTGAAGTGCCTGAGCGCTTTGTAATCAATAATGATTTTGCGGTGTATGTACGGTGTACAACGTCGAGACACATATTTTTCATTTACGCGTTTTCAAAATTTATTGCTTTTTGTTTTCAGCTTTATGAAGTTGATTTTTTACTATAAATGTAAATACACCATCAAGGTTTTTGTATGCAAAGACCTAAGAGTTCACAAGTTTCCCTGCTTTTATCAATCCTAAATCGGTTCCAATAAAAAGAGCCAATAAAGTGTTAAATACATTTACCAGTCCAATTCATGTAAGCTGTGTATCAAATAAGTGTGAAGGCTATTTAAATAACTAAGTTTACGAAGCACACTAAGACGTACATTTCAAGGTTTTCATCTTAAGATTGAAATCTAATTTTCTTATAGTATTTTCGTTGTAGGAAATACTCTCCTTAAGGTGCCCTTACAGCAGCCAACGAAAACTAGCTGGACCATAGATATTTATGAAATTTGTTTGTGTTACCTTTTTCAATAGATATATACTGCAAATGTGTTAGTTGTGGTTGTGACCAAACACATGAAGCAACATTTTAGGTGCTGTCGTTCCATGATAATCAAAATTTTTCATTTACACGCCACTTTCCTTGGCAAGTCCAAATCATTGCAAAATGGAAGCAGAGCTGATAGTCAGCTGATTCCTCGAACGCTTGCGGCAATCCTAGAGCTTTCAATTGTCACCTTCCTTGTCAAAGTCTTTAAGGTGACAGAGACAATTAAGAAACCTTCTTCTACAACTTATGGAAGTTCCAGTGAGCGATCTACAATCAGCGTTGGTAGCAGACATTACTGTTTTGCGCAAATTATATCAGATTTTAGGCAAGTATTTTCCACTTCAAGCAGTTTGTTTGGCAGTTTCTTGACTCCTATAAGTAACGTCGGCACTTATGTTTGATAAAACACCCCAAACTTCTTTGTGCGTTTAATGAGTTTAAAGTGGTTAACAAATGATAATTTCTTAACCGCGAATCACGTCTTGTTATTTTTGCTCCAACCATTGTGTATTGATGCTCGTCTTTTGCTTTCCTTGTGAGTTGGCAGTAACAACACTGCTTGTTTTTAGGTATGTTCCTTTTAAGTATTGGTAATATTTTGCCTAGATATGGCCAATCTTAAAGGTATTTTATCCCGAAAAACACGTTTTTAAAAAATATCCTAAGAAGAAAATCGATCACAGTTAGCACACAGTATGGAAGAACTGCCTTTGAGACAAAACTGATGAATTTTTAATCTAGTGCTTCACTTTTTCATAACTCATAGCAACTTTACTTTTATGGACCTGCAAAAATAAACGTGGCATTTAAAGGGGTATCGAAAAAGCGGAACGCCATATTACATCACCAAATTAGAACGCTTTTGTCAAATAGCGTGGTGATACACCATCAGTTATCCAATTTTCAGAAGTCATAAACTGAATAGTTCACCACGGAAGTAAAACACTTTCCTCTGGAAGAAAAGTGACTAGCATGAAGACTACAGTAAAGGTAATTTTTAATCAGTTTAGGCGTCACCCTTGTTATCCACGTTTCTGCCCAGCAAATTTACAAGACCCTCAAAAGTTCTTAAAAGGGGCGCAGTATTACTCAAAAGAAGCGCCAATGCACCAAGTTGCCTTCCTGGAACCACCACTGTGCCTATATCAACTCACATTTACATTTATGCAACTAGTCCAGCCTTTGCGTAGATGAGGACCGAAGCAAGCTTTTGAATATGACAAAAAATCCTGAAAAGGTTCGCGCAGGGGAACTCCCCAAAATGATAAGACCATTACTGCTGTGCTTGTTCGTGCACAATCACCAGTATACCCTGCTGCATTCCTCACCAAATGCCAGAAACGAAATAGTCTTCGAAGGATTCAGAAAGCGGAGCAAGGGCGAGGACTATGGACGTGGACCAGACACCAAAGAGTACTGCAACTGCAATCCTTTTTCTGTAGGTAGTGTTAAACGGGCTGCAAAGAAAGTGGAACATTAACTTGTTAAATTTTATATAAAGCATGTACGTATATTACATACGAAATTGTGTATAAAGCAGTTGTACTGTTACTGTTTCAATTTCAGATTATATATTTTAAAAATAATTCTGCGAAATCTTGAAACAAGTTAAAAATGTTTGAAATGCTGGTATTGCACGTAGCTCCGACCTCCAGCAGATCCAGGGCTCGATAAATTATGTTTGTCCCATTAAGTGAGATCAAATAGACAGTCGGATGTCCTTTTGACAGGGCACTGGTTGTTGCCCTTCGAATTCTCTACCCTAACCGTGAGGTGATTGCCCTTTCATGATCTGTTTTAGTGATGCGCTCTTTTTTTTGGCATGTTACCCTCTGACAAAAAAAAACATGCTGAAAAGTTATAGCTTGTATGACTAAAGTATCTTTTCGCGACTACATTCCCAAACGCCGATTCCAAGGCAGCCATTGGTTGCTACGATTTAACTTGGGCAACACACGCTTAAAAAGTTGAAACGAGATATCTGAGGTGATCGTCTCTAATTACTACAAGCGTCTTTTTTCTGCTACTGCTTTTTCAAACGCTTTAGGAAAGTTACTTTTCTGTAGAAAAAAAACGCACCAGTTTTTACGATTCAACGCAAAAATTTCAATAGCTTTGCACACCATGCTCTCCATCCTATGCATGTGGTCAGGCTGAATATTACCCACAGTCCCGTCGCCATGGGGGGCTTTAGTGGGCTTAGCCCCCCAAACAAAGCCCAAGCCCAGACAAATTGAAACATGAAACACTATAAAGCAGTGGAGTGTTTGTCAATTTTTAGAATGTCAAGTCCCTCCGCACAAACGCAAAGCCCCCCTATTGAAAACTTCCTGGTGACGGTTCTGATTACCCAGCTTTTCAACGTACCCTGTAATAGTTACACCGGTGCATGAGTATTTTAACCTGCATTATGTTTCGTTCGACAGTGGTCCAAAAATTCCTTCCACATTGCAAAGCAATCCACTACTTTTTCCTTAACAATTCTCATTCCGTGTACACTTATGCAGCGGAGACCCGCACACTTTACCTGGTTACAGAAACAGTGAAGTCGTAACCAGTGCCGAGGTGAGTGCACAGCTTATCAACCAGCTTTGATCAACCTTGTGCTGCGATGAAACACTGATTTGTTGGTAAAAGGCGACCATGCGGAACAAATTACTTTGAAGCAGGATCAGTGCAATATTCGACGCGGCGTTTTTAACATTCTTTCGTGACGGTTAAGTCAGAAAAAAAAACAAATCTAGAAATGCAGAATAAGCCTGACGATTCCTTACTTTGTAACAATCCGTCGCCGGTAAACAGTCATAACGGTAAGGATGAACACGGACGATTCTACGCTGATCATAGCCAAGCAACCCAAGCTGGTGCAGTGCATGCTTCCTCTCCACTGCACGTCTTTGCGGCAGTAGATGTCTTGGTAGATGCTGTTGACGACGCCCAGGGCAACAAGGTACACCTTTAAGGCAAGAGCATGTAAAATAAACGCACAACTGACTCCACATACGCTGAAAGAAAGAAAGGCTCTATTTTTATACTTTTCTTCCAACCAAAAACTTCGATTTCAGTTCACTCAACCCGTAATAAGATTTCACATGTCTTTAGCAAAACACTGCATTGGTGCACGATTAATGCCAGACTTCATTTAAGTGATCCTTTGATCAGACGTTGAGGAAGATGTCTGAATTTCGTCTGTGTCCATCAAATTCGTTCGACAAGACAATTTTTCTGGATAACAGTCAGAGGTTTGATGGTGGTTTTTCTTACGTGCGAAGTTTTAGTAATTGTTTGATCCGCGTGAAGCATCAAGTAGTGCGTTACTGCAGTCAAGTGAACTGTAAAATGACTTGGGTTGCTGCATTTCAGGAGCGGGCAGCAAAGGCATTGACCTTGAAAGCCTTTTGGTGTTTCGTTTGAAGTTCTTTCATGGAATGACGAACTTTCATGGTTCCTTGCTAAGCGTAGATTATTTCAGAAAATCACCCGGCTTGATTCATCGAAAAATCGATGAGGTTTAAACAAAATCGTCGAAAACATCACGTTATAACAGATTAAGATGCGATGCATTAACCTGTTAGCCGTTTTGTTCCCTGGATGAGGAAAGTGCAAACAAACAACCAGCGTGACATTTGCATCGTTTTCAACGACTGTGTGCTGGTCAGCTGTCACACATCGCGTCTATCCATGATCCAGACCGCCTACTTAAACATCACATATACAGCAGCTGGTGCACAACGTCCGAAAGGCAAACTTACTCCGAGGAGAAAATCTGCCACAGCCAAGTTCAGCACCAGGAGTCGGTGCAATCCAGCAATCCCTTTGATCGAGCTTCGATTTGTGTACAGATGCCATCCGTTGTGAACCAACACGGCAGCGTTGCCCAGAACTGCGATAAGACCTATATATCGCAAAAACAAATCAAGTCAAGGGCGGAGTTAAAATAAGAGCTGGAGTAACACACGAATTAAGAACCTCAAAAAGTGTTTAAACTAGGATAGCTATGCCTAGGATTTGTTTTTCATTTGGTTTTGAAAAAATGAACTTTTATACTTCTAGTTTTTTATACAGAGTTCTGTAGATGTCAGCATGAAACAAATGGAGAATAAAAGATGGAAAAAAATATGTTGTACATATGACTGGGGCAGGTTTTGTCATGGAAGTATCACAAATCTACTTCCGCCAAATCTTTTTAAAAATAATTTTCATTTTTTCGCGAGTAATCTTAAAGTATGATGACTTTATTGCCAGCGTATAAAAGACTTCAGAGGAAAGTTTGGTTGGCGTTTGTGTTGCATTACTGAAAACAAAAATTAATTCGTTTTGACCGTATCCCGGGTGTTTGCGAGTGATTTGTCGTAGCCAAATAATAACAGAGGCCGAACTGAACCACCTTTACAGATTGTCGACGGCAGCAAGTACAGGAATATGTACAGGAAGAAAAAATCAGTCTACGTTTAATTGCTGGGATAATACGTCACCTGTGATCCAGACCAGAAACTGCAAGAAGTATGAACTAATCAGAAATTTATCAGATGAAAACGGGCTTGTGGAGCAGTTCTGGCATTCGTCTTCACCACTTTCGCAGTCTTGCACACCGTTGCAGACCTGAACAAATGCACAGCGTCATAAGCACTAACAATCTAGTATCAACCAATTTGATCAAACTATTTAAAAATGTATTTATCGCGTCTACCTTCGCCCTTCGATTTATTAAAGTATTTAGAATGAACAGTAAAACTATAGATCCAATGCTCTCTTCAGTCTTTATCCCATAAGCCTAACACACGTAGTTTAAAATCGCGTGTGAGAAACTTTTAATCAACATTCAAAAACGGTGTTGCTTTAAAGAAGCAAGCAGATATTTTCTCAATTGATTTATCCAAAACATATCACTTCAATCCTTATTTTTTCTGAGAACAACACCACTTTCACGACAGATACCTCGGCCAAAGAATGTTGCAACATGTTCTCGAGGAGATCGCATACACAAACCATTCAATGAGCGTGTTACATCGCAGCTGTGTGTAAGTGCACGTTGCGTAACAACGTGAATGCTAAGAAAATTGTCCAGCAAGTTTCCAGCAACTTGAATCTGATTTACCAATTGGTGATACGTGCGTGGACGTCAGAAGGATATTTTTCAGGGGGGAATAGAGGATTTTCCCAAAGGGTAGCCAAAAGGATTTGTTTCCAGAGGGACCAAAAGTGGTGAAATTTCGTTTCACCAACTTTGAAACTACGACAAAAACATTTTTCTACTGAGACGTTAATATCAAAATATCAAATTTCAAAATCCAGGGGGTTCAAAGCCCCACCTTCCTCATTCCGACGCCCATGGTCACGTGTGGACCAAGCAAATTTTTTTAACTCATCGTTTCGGTCCAGCTCACTTTTGAGATGTGCACGTATGGAGGGGTACCCCACGAGCAGTAGAAGTGGGTTGTGTGTTGGCACCCGATCTCATCACTGGCGTCGTAACAGTCAGTGACCCCGTTGCATCTTGCATTCAGTGCAATGTGAATTGGGAGCCGTGACCGGCCGTGGTCGGAGCAGTAAAACCTGTGGACGAAAAATGTTGCTTTGGCTGCAGTGTTTAGCGCGGTTCTCTTCTGAAGACATATCAATGAAATGTGTAAACTAGCCAATATCCTAGAGCTCGACATTTTTACGGCGACAATATGATAGCATTTTCACCAACTCAGTTCGATTGATCTTGCCAAATACTTCTGCAAATTCAAACAAACAAATGGAAAAAATGTCTTACAAATTGTTTTTCTACGTTTTTACTCTTTAGCAGCAATGCGATTTTACTTAGCAATAAAGACTGAATGTACAAAACTGTTTACTCCACAAAACCACTTCAAAGCTACTTTGGCAAAGACAAAGGATTTCTTCCTTATTCGTGAGTGGAAAAATTACCGCTTACAAATTATTGTGATGAGTAGAAGCAGCGCACACTACAAGAACATCATTTATTAATAAATTGAAATTACATTTGCTGTTCGTAGCATCTTACGAAGTTATTGTGCTTCTGGCTGTCTATTTCATTTTCAACTCGTTGTCGCTAATCTAAAGATAACATTCAGGTATAGACAGGTATGGTTCAATAGCCAAAAAATTTTGCTAAGCCAAACGTGCACTGAGTTATGCGGTTCGTGGGTTTTGTGAACACAAAATTCACAACTTGTTTTTAAAAAGCAAATTTCTTTTTTAATCAGGGGTCTGAAACACGTGGCCCGCGAGAGCATTTTGTGCGGCCGGCCATGCTTTCAGGGAATTTTTGAAGTAATTTTGTAATTTTTTGTAATTTTTGAAGTAATTTTTGAAGTAAAAAAGTAATTTTGAAGTAATTTTCAGGGAATTTTTGAAGTGTTTAAAAGTGCTCTGCCAGCGAGGGAACAAGTTCCTTTTAAACGAACGTAGAGGCGGCTAGAAATGATTTGCTTGCCTATAACTCACGACACCTTTCGCAGGAAATAAGATGTCAAAGCTGGTTTTAGTAAATTTCAGGTACAGTACCACCATTGGTGCACCAGCGTCATAATGCGGCCCGCGGGTTACTTTATCAGTCCTCATTTGGCCCTCAGAGCAATTTGATTTTGATGCCCATGTTCTTACAGGCAAACTCAAGCTTGATGCAGTGCTAGGCTACAGATGATATATTTAAGTAAAAACCAATACTGCTGAATTTATTTATATGAGTAATTCAGTAAAAATAAAAAACACGAGGAGAACAATTCTGGTTACGTCCACCACAAATTTGACAAAACCATCCAGTTTCCTTAACAGTAAGGTAAACGAATTAAATAAACTGATTGAAATCGAAGTATGTTCTGTTCAAAATGTGCTTACGTTTGTATACTGGAAAATTATTAAATATCATCACGGAAATTCTTGATGGTCAATGTGTTTCAGAATTTTTACAGACTAATTAATGATCGCTATACTTTTTATTCCGCATTAGCGTCGTACAAACGAAAGCTTTTGCCTTACACCGGCAGAACTGTAGTGTAACCCACTTGAACAAAACAAACGAAAAGGATGCCCCCAGGGCAAATCTGGAGAAGTGTTGTCTTTCATTGCAAATAGTTGCGGGCTTCGGTAGCCGGAATCTAAACCAGGCAGTCTTAACTTTACCTCCTGGAGCAATTGAACTCGTCTGCAGACAAATGAGGGGCTGTGTCGTTGCAGGAAGGAAATCCGTCGCAAATCTCTTTGCCAATCAGGCCCGACTTTGAATTGGGGCATCTGAAAGCATGGGTCTGTATTTTAAAACATATTTCCCCAGCAACTAACATCTTTTGGCCACAGATATTACGCGACCAGTAATACAGCTGATAAGGACAAACAACAGCTTTAGATAAGAACTGGCCGCTTTTGGCGCACATCATTTCCAAAACAGGAGTCTAACAAAACGTTTTTACTCAGTGAACACACAATTCTATACATGAAGCCAAGATTTCCTTGAACATGGGCACAGTAGGGAGGCAAAGGACCATCTGGGCACAAAGTTGCATTACACTCATCATCCAAATCTTGACACTCCGGTATTGAGTCGCATGCATGAGCGTACGCAGGCTCGGCGAAGTATGCTGAAAATTTTAAAAGCTTTGAGAAAAAGGAATTAACTGACTCTTATTCATGCGGGAACATGTTTGCGACACTGCTTTTTGAACGGCTTAGTATAAAAATGTTGCAACTACGGCACGTCTGTTAAGTACTTTTGCATAAATTTTGCGTTACAGTACTTCTTTTTCGGAAATTAAAACCTTTTTCTTCTCTTGGGTGATCAACTGTTCACAAGTAAAATTCTGATACTAAACAAGGTTAAAGAATGCACATGAATAGCTGAAGTGTTTTGCCTGAAATCAGAAATATTTTGCCAAAAAGAACAGTTGAAGCTTACCGCCAGGTTCGACGCTGTTTGCGCGTGCCTCCTTGCAAGGATACAGGAGGGTACAGTTCATCTCATCCGAACCATCATTGCAGTCAATGTGATCTAAACGATGAACAACAGTGATGCTTGACAAGCAAAAGTGTACTTGATAAAACGCGGTTATTCAGAGCCTGTCGCAATTATTCAAAAAAATTAATTCAACAGTTTATAACCAAACTTTAATACTTTGACATATTATCACTGCTCTAGAATATGAAAATTTGACGCAGATATAAAAGACACAGTGAAGGAAAAACAAGAAGACTTGTTTACAGTTTTGAGGGAAGAACATTCGACTAAGACATTCCCTTACTGTAGTATTAGTTCTTCTACCGGCACGTAATCATGTGCGTCTCTTGATAGCTAAGACTTTTGACGTTATTTAAGCAGCATTAATTACTTAAATTGCAAGAATCAAGTCCAGAATCAAATATTTCGATGCTGTTCGTAGATTTTTAATCAAATTCAACTTACAGCAGTTATGAAGTAATAATTATGTAGCAGGTTTGTTCTTCGTGGCTGATTATATTGCAAAGTATGTGTATCGATTTGGAGTAGTGCTTTACAAATGTCATTCTTTATACTGATACGATTGCAGCTTGAAAAACAGATGAGATAGATTTATTGAATATACCGCATTTCTCAACCCCAAATCAACGAAGATGCTTTGGTGAGTTTTCGCAGTCATTTCAAAAAAATTGGCCCATTGGTCTGCATGAGACAATGAAGTGAAACGTGAGAAAGGGAGACACGATTGACCCTAGAAAGTAAATCATTATTATTCTAGGCTGGTTGAAAACGAGAGATGTTGTTAATTGTGCCAGCAATTCGCAACTACGTTGTTGTTGAAATCAGGATCACGTCACAAACGTCCAATCGTCGCCTTGCTTGTGGAGAGCAAATATGACGAAATGTTCAATGACTTTTGCCGCTTTTCAAAGCTCGTTACGAGATAAATTCTGACATTACCCAAACACAATTCAAACAGCTGATAAAAGCACCACGCTGTTATCAACACATACTGTTGCAGCGCATGTAGTCTGGAAGATACTGCGATCCGTCGGCGCAATTGAAGTGTTGCTCGGCGTTTGAAAAACAGTTTAACTCATCCTCGTGGTTTGGACAGTCAAACTTCGCGTCACAAACTTGAGAGCGATTGATGCACACAGCTGCTGTTCCCGCTTTTTTGGTGCACTCAACCTGACCGATGGAACATGATGTACAATCGTGTTCCACTGAAAAAAGTCAAAGTTTCAAAAATTGGGACCATTCACATGAACAAAGTAATGCATTTGAAACACGACTATGTGCAACCCGTGATTTTAACCGAAAAGACCGCATTCCTACCGTCAACTCTTATGATAACAAGAATTGCTGAAATAATTGCGCGATTCAAAAGTTAATATTCTAACAGACATCGGCGTATGACACCACAAAGTATGAACTCATCTTCTATACGCGAAACTACTGTCTTTTGCACTGCCGTTTCTCACACGAATTTGCACGGCTTCCCAGTCTCACTCTGGTCTGACAGAATTTCTGCATAACAACTGCTGCAAGCAGAGCCTGGTCTTTGACTTCAGAACGAAGTATTTTTCGAAAACAAGCACGAAAACAAACACTTTCACGACTTTATCATCGCCCAACTTCGACTCCACGACTCGGCCCCTCACCTGTGCAGATTTGATCGCAAACTTGGGGACGCAGATCAAAGCATAGACATTCATCAGACAAGTCCTTACAATGGAAAACACCATCGCACAACTTTTTTGAAGTCACTACAAGCGTTTCATCCAAGCACCGAAAACACCTGTTGTTTAGAAAACCTAAAAAATGCCGAATAGTTAGTTTTTATTGTTACATCAAAAAAATTACCGTAAGCTATACTTCTTAGGGTTTTACCGCGTAAATTTTTACTTTAGACTTTCCGGTAAGTTGCGAGCCAATTGGCAAGTGCTGCTGAATTGCATGTCGTGGAACCTTACATCTTTCACGGCAAAGTTGTTTGCTGTTGTTGTTTCATAAATATAAAGAGAATTTACCAACATTTGTTCGCTATGGGTAACAACTGCTAACCAGTCAGTTGTCTCCTGCAAGTAATTTCCTTCAGTGGATTTTGTGTAGCGTGCGCATGCCAGCAATTGCATCACACACGTTTTCCGAAATATCTTCGCTGCTACGCAAAATTTCTGATTTGCGCATGTTTTGAAAAAAAAACAAAAACAGAAGAACCCTTGCAAGCACTTTTTCGGCGCAGCGGCGTTTCCACACACCGTGTGGATCATACTTTCTCGGCGAGGTGTCGCAGAAGCATTCGTCTGTACCGTCGTCGCAGTCGCTCCTTCCATCACACACATGAACAGTGGGCAGCATGCAGAAGTTTGTCAGGTGCGTTTTAGTGACTGAACACTGAAATCCTGGAACTCCTGGTCTGCGAGGGTTAAGCAAACCTTAGTCTTTGCGAAGAAAACGCCGGTGATTCAAATTTCAATTTTTATAGCTGGAAAAAGCGACAGTTGGAACGTTTCAAAAAACTATTTGCGCTTAGGCCTAAAGACGCTTTATAATGTAATTTCAGAAGATCATTCAAAATGAAGTTGTGTAAAGTATAGCAAAGGGATAACGTGCATGTGGCCAAAATTTTGCAGTGGTTGCTATGAAAGCTGTGGTGTCAACATTACCTTGCGGCTCTTTGCTGAAAATGGTAAAAGTGCCAAGCTATTGCTACTTAATTCGAAGCTTCAACTCATATATCTAACGACAATAACAAAATGCTTATTTGTAAAATAATTTTAGCTTGCTTCTTTGCCATTATTGACACTTGTCAGTCAGACTTCATTTACGTCATATTGAGGAGTGCGAGTCGGGAGTTGGAAATTTTCGGAGTAGGAAAACTTTTGAAGGCANGAGTCGGAAATGGATTCGAACTTTTTACCTCCAACTCTGCAACCCTGGTTGCGAGTACCTGATACCGAAGGCAACATTTTTCACCACATCATTGTTTCATCATCAAAGGTGAGTAGGAAAGAGCAAAAGCACAGCTTTTCTTGAACAACTGCTCGGCACACGTGCCAGGTAGGGATCATACTTGTATTTCCATTCGTCGGATTTGTCCAAGATGCAGTCGACGACGTTATTGCAAAAATGAACTCGAAGCCTGCACATCGGGAAAGGTTTCTTGCTGACGCACTGGAAAGTGTGCCCGCAGTTGCACTCATCAGTACCTGCCAAAGCATTTGCCAGTACTTTCAAAGAGCATCGCCGAAGACGCACAACTTCAAAAGTGCTTGCAACAGCAACAAAAAGTTTGAGTCACTCGGTCACTACATCAGTTAATAATGCCAGTCGTGCGACGGTGAAAGTATCCGCTTCCGAAAATCTAATTGATTGTGAAACTTCGACTGCTGCGAAGAAGGGTCGAGAACGCGCTGGTGCTCAGGCACCAACCCTGATGTACTTGGGACGCCTCACCGCGTAAACAAATTAAAGCGTCTTTTTGATAGAGTTTATAAATAAAGCTTTTCCAGCGAAACATTGTTTTGCATCTTGTACATCGCTGCATAAAGGACAATTGACGTAACACGGTACAAGCATCATACAGCAAACCTTCCTACTGTGTATAGGAGATCAAGGTAAGATTTAGCCAGCGTGTATAGTATAATTGTATAAACAAAGCACATCGTTTTGACAACGATTTGCAGAACGCATTTATGTTCCAATCTACTGCAGTTTGGTTTTGTGAACTTCACTACCGTTTGTTTCTGTTGATCAGACAACAAGGTAAGTTGAGTACTGGGCCAATGTTATACATTTCAACAGTGACATAAAACGCTTCAAAAGGTTTTGCTTCAGCAAAAACGAATCGTTTGCTCAGGGGTCTCCAAACGTTCTTTAGATCAGGGAGGGGGGAACCTGCGGCCCGCGGAACAAATGCGGTCTGCGTGAACATTTGATAAGCCAGCATCAGAATTTTCGTTGCCCAAGTTAGAGTGCAACATCGCCTCAAAACGAAGCTCCATGATAAGCAGGTACTTATACAATAAGCCAAGAGAAGCCACTCACCCCCATAGTTACATAAAGGTAGAATGTTAGGATAAAATCCATTTCTTTTGCTGCCCGCCAGCGATAATGCACAATTCATGCGGCCCGTGATAGTATATATAGGTTCCCCACCCCTGGCTTAGATAAATAACTTCATAGCAAATAATTTATAGCAAACCAATCAAACGCATCAGCTGAAATGAACAAAAATCACCGCCGAAGGATCTGTCCTCAATATTCCAACTCTTCAGTTGTTGCAAAAGCAAGAGCTGCACATCACTTACCAAAGTAGCAATCTACCTCGTGGTTGCAAACATGTCGCTCGGGAATGTAACACCACCGTGGCCTGTGGTTCACCAGTCGTCCACAGCGTCTGCCCTTCATCATACCGTGGCTGGCTTGATCGTAAATGATTTCATCGCTACCATCGCTGCAACAAACCGAAGGGGATTTTTCTAAGAACGTCAAGTAACTGGTCTCAACCAAGGAGACTGAGTTGAATCCATTCATAAACGTTTTAAACTAGGAAATCGATTTCACGCAACGCTACGTATCCTCACTCCTGAAATCTTATTCAATGTCGTTACGTTGCCTTAGTTCCAAGTCACAGGGAGCAAAAAACAAACGATGAATTATTGTGAATAAAGCGTCATCGGGAGGTTTTTGACGCGAACAGCGAAATATTATTTTATTCTATTTTTTTTCATGCAGCAAGAAACTGAATGGGGTTTCGGTGAACGTTCAGCTACAAGACTTGGTGCAAGCAACGAAAACGGTGGATGGCGTGTCACTTCGCTACCGATCAAAGAAGTAATAACTTGTTTTGGCAACAAAACCTATTGTAAAACTGCAAAAATACCTAATCAGACTGTTATCGGAGGATGAATAGAGTTCAATAACTTGAACTGCAAAAGTTAATTTCACAATAAAAATGTTTTCTGCACCCGAGTTCACTGTAGTTTTGTTTAATTGTATGGAATGAAAAAAAAACTGATACGAGGCTGATATTTCCAGGCAGCAATATTGGCAGCAGCAATATTTAATAGCTTCCGGTAACTTCGCGGTCGCTGATCATAATATTCTTCAAAATCTGAAACGTCATTCTCTCAAAACATAGCGCGCGTAAGAGAAATAGTATAGATGCGAAATCGATGACAGAATTCTTAATGACTAACATTGTGCATTGAGGCTGACATTCGATTAAGATGAAACTGCTGATATACCGTGTCGGATTAGTAAATCAACCATCTGCCTATATGTGCACCTTGTTTCTAATCGGGTAAACACAATTATGCAAAGGATCGTTTTCCTTATAAAAAACTGTTTTTCTCATAATTTTTTCCTTATGAACGTGATGCGTGACCGCTGCCGGATCCAAGGAATGTTTCTTTTTCACCGCAGCACGTGAGGCATGCAGCAACGCTCGGTCTGTGAATCACATTCACGCGAAAATCTGCGCAATTGGCGGCATTCTAAAAGGCAGGACGTGTTCGGTCTCAAACAAACGGTAGATAACCGTACTTCATGACTGCGGGGAATTGTTTGAAGTGTACGTGTCCAACGTAACGACCTCCAGGGCGGACTGTGAGAAACCTGCGCAAAGAAAGGCGTGCCCGGCATAGCTGTTCACCTTCAGTCATTTACTGTAGCTTTAGCGTCAGCACGGACTGCCTAGGGCGATCCGGCTACGTGCGTCTCGGCATTTTGTAACGCGCTCGAAGTAAAACGTTTCTTGTTTTTGTTTGCTATCCACATTGGCTGCTGTTTTCATTTCACTCTGCGGATGTCATTTTGTTCCCAGGTTCGCTCAAACATGTGTTGTTACATGCCGCCCGAGAAAAAGACAGCAGCTTATGTTTGGCCGAACCACATCGAACAAGTACAGTATAACCCCGCAAAAAAACGTCAAGACAATAGAATTTGCAAGCTTTCTTGATAGCTTCTGGACGAGAACTAAACGGTTTCCACCAATTTCAATTAAAAATCTTTTCTGCAATAGCATCAACTACCAAACTGCTAAATTCACAACGTTCCAGTTACTTGCCATGCGTGGAGAAGTTTCGCTGAAACTGATGGCCGTTGCGATAAACAAAAGTCTGTCTCTTGGTTATTATTTTTCTCTTCCTCGTGAACCTTTTGCAAAATAATGATCCACCAGGTGCCTTATTTTTTGATGTTTTTCAAAATTGCTCAAGAAGTCCAAAAATCTCTTTATTGCGCTTTCGACGGACCAACCTGCAGTCCGACTGCCCGTCGCAGAACTTCGTCCGGGTCGTGCATCCGGTTCCGTCGTTGCAAACGAAGCGTGAGGTTGATCTCACGTTGCACGTTTGATTAGAAGAATTCACTGTCAAAAGAACAAATATAACAAACCGTTGTGCAAAATTTGCAACTTTTCCCGTCAATCCAGACGCTACCCTCAACTATTGTTTGTTTCCATGCTGTCATGAAAGTTCAGAGACCATTCAAACGTTTGTGAAAATTAAGCACAGGCCAACGTTTTAGGTTCGTTACGCCCTTTTCACGCCACTATAGAAGCCGGCATGAGACACCCTTGTCAAGTTATTTAGAAGCTTTCGGAACTTTCTTGTGACCGCTCATAGATTTTGGATATGACCGCACATTTAGTTTCAATGCTACTTTCAATACTCGTTATACTCCCAATAATTTCCAGTGAAACAATAGGTTAAAGTACCAAAAGTATATTAAACAAAAGGAAATAAAAAAAAACAGTCGATACACAAGAAACGTTTATATCAGACTATTTTAAACCACGTTTAACGCTGCAGCGCTAAGATTTCTTTTTCAGGGATGTACAACGCGCAAAAGCGTATCGCATGAGGATTTCACAGCTGTCTCGAAGTGTCAGAAATTTTAGCAGTCTTTGCTAAATGTTAAACGTGAAAGGGCATGCAATAAAACAAAACCGCAAAAAACAAGTAATGCCGAGAATTCAGACGTTCCGGGAAAAAGTGTTTCCATTTTCAGCGTAAATTCACTGAATGAAACACACAGCGTTTGATCTCAAAGCTCGACGACTGCGCTTATATTCCCAGAAACGTGGCAGTCACGTAGCATTGAATGATTAGATTTAGATCACTACCGCAAGCGGCGATACAAAGACCAACGGTGGCTGACGCTAGAAATCAATAAAGGAGAAGAGCCAAGGCCAACGTCTGCCGTTCGCCAGTTGCTTTTCTAAGTTTTTATCTGCAGGAAGGAGAATTTTTGATGAAGTCTCGGTTGTATGTTCACATAAAAAACTGTTGTCTTGGGCAGCAGTGCAGCAACATTGATAAATGTGTTGCCTGCAAATTTCCATTTTTCTTCAAAAGAAACAGCTGGCTTTTCCTGAACTTATCCCAGTACCTAAAAAGGACTTTGCCACCTTTCCTTTTTTGTACAGACAGGAATGTAATGTAAAAAACAGCAAGGCAATAACCAATTATTTAAATCCAAATATGTTGGACATTATCACACTGTTTACCTTAGTTTATCATGCAAGAGCAGGCTGTGATGAGGATTTTAAGCTTGCGCAGTTGTAATGGTACATTAGTTATTGAAAGGAATTGTCACACATGTATTTCCAACAGGAAGACTTTTTTATTACACAGAGAATACAACATCAAAACACCAAATCTTCTAAGAGATGAACAATTTGTGAACGCTGGCCAGTGCTATCCAATACACACCGAATGGTCATTTACGTAATGTTGCGGCCTACAAGCCTTCTTTGTTGAGGAGAACCGTTTACGCATAATGACTCTGTAACCGTTATGCCCTTGCCGCATACCATTTAGCTGCAACTACGGCAGCACTTGGCTGTTTTGTTTTGCGAACAAGTGGCTGCAATTTGACACTTCCGTTTACGTGCAGTATTCCATCTGATGACTGGAACCGTTGGCTAATGGTGCGCTTGTGGAGCGCGAGGCATCTTGCTGTTCATGTACGCCTGTCGAAGTTCAGTAGCCAATTTGAAAATGAAGTCTCTTCGTGAAATTTTCTCGTTCGTTCGCATTTTGTACAAAACGAAAGCATTGCTACAAGCCAAATCCAAGATGTTGTTGAAAACAACAACTGGCCACCGTCGGGTACCAGCTTTCACCGAGTACAGCCGAGCCACCTGGTCGGCACTGTCCACACTGCATTTAGTTTGGTTATAATAAAACACAGTTTCTGGCTTTCTTAAAAATCGCTGCAGAAACACTCGCTGACAATGTACGGAACTGAGGATGTATACATTCGTTTCAGGCTTGCATTGGTAAGCAGTCAGAGCTTCACAGTCACCATTTTTGAAAAGCTTGCTTGAATAAAGCTGCTGAATGGATTTTGCAGGTGGTGGAAGCTCTCTCCTAGCCTTATCCGCCGTGCCAACAATGCTAGTTTGTTTTTTTTTCAGCTCGTTTACCAATTCCAAAGATGTGAAGAAGTTATCTGTAGTCACATTTTTTCCGTTTCTCAAATATGGTTCCATTAGTTGTAAAACAACTCTATCAGACTATCTTTGGGAAGGCGGACACAGTTCATCTTTTCCGAGATAAAGCAGAGCATTTACAACGTACTTTGTCTCAACATCGGCCGCCAACCACAATTTGATTCCGAATTTGTCTGGCTTGCTTGTAATATACTGAGTAAATCTACAACGAACTTTTGTTGGAAACAATTGCTCATCTACAGTGATATTGGCGTCAGGTTTGGAACAAGCTATGCTATTAGAAATGAAAGTAGTCTAAACCTCTGATATCAATGCAAATTTGTCAGTTTGAAGGCGAACTGATCTGATAGAGCGCAAGTCGAATCGCAAAAATCTAATAATTTCTCAAAAACGGTGTCTAGACATTGTTGAAAAAACGAAATGCTCGACTCTATCCCAGAACATTTCAGCATAAACATTCCTACCATCATATACACACCACGACCATAGAGCAATGCAATAAATGCCTGCAGCTCAATCAAGGAACCTCCCCAGAAGTCATTTTTCAAAACTTTTCCATCTTCTGTTTCTGTACTCTTCTGGATATAAAAGAGCATCTTCTTATCAACCAATAATAGAAAGGCACTGAGTGGAGAGTCTACCATCAGTTTTGCACAAAGAGTTAGGCCAGGTTGCTGTCAAGACATTTGGAATAGATCGCCTTCGTACCTCGTTAGAGACGAAATCGATTAGACTCCATTTTGTTTCATCATTAGCAGTTTCTTCCTGCACGTCGACATCAGCGCTGATTACTGGCGCAGGTTTAGAAAACATGTCCTCTGATCCGCTCTCCTCTCAACACGTTCATCTTTTGACATCAATAACAGGCTACTAAAGGTTCTTCACATTCTACCTCACCACGGCTCTCATCATCTGAAACATCTTCATTTATTGTGGTCATCAGTGCAATTGCTTCTTGAGCTGAAAACCGTTTTGGTCTCATCGACATGATGACTATATATGCTGGTACATACGTCTTGCGCACTAACTGTCCACAAATGGAGCAATCTTCATTTTAAAATCAATGTAAACTTCCAACAGGAAGTGAAAAGCGAGGATGTGAAGCTAAATTAGGTGAGGTGCGAGTAAAGTGTCAAATGGACACCTGTTAGTCGTATGCACAGCTGTTAGTCCAGGTGTGAAAACTCTCCGTCGCAGGTACGTGGCTTTGAAGAGAAAGTCCGAACGTTGAAAAGTGAGCAAGGGCCAAAATGACCTTTTCTGGCGGTTCGGGGCAACGGTGACCGTAAAACATTCATTAATGAAAATTTTTCTTTGAAATTTTAAGGTTTTGTGTTTGAACAATACTTGGGAAAAGTCACGGAGTTTCAGCGCGCTAGCGTTTGTACAAACAATTTTATTTAAATTCAAAAATTAAAAATGATCAAAATGACCCACTCGGCGGTTCTTGTGTTAACGATATTTGTATTTATATAATTGAATAGGTATCCTCAACACAAACGCTTGAATTCTTGCACTGCGTGAATATTTGGTAACACCATTCCTATGAATTTAACATGGTTTGTCCCACAGCACTTCCCACGTTATACGCTCAAATTCGATGCTTAGCCCAAGCGATTTCCAAAGCAGTAAAAAATTAAATGAATAAATGGATGATGGGCATGGTGGCTCACCCGTAGCGTGAGACTCGGTTTTGCCAGAAATCACGTGGAGACATATCATACTCGTATAAACGTTGCTTAGGAAACGCTGTATAAACGTTGCTCAGTATTGACGGACAGCTTTATTTATTTACCAATTACTATTTGACGGATGAGAAACACATGTGAGAAAACGCTTCCATTCAAACTTATTTATGTGGCTGAAACATATTTCAAATTTAAACTGGTTTCGTTGCCATAGCTGATGCGTATCGTCCCGAACGCTCATTGGAGCACGCAGTTTCTCATTACATCTTAAAGCACAATCATGTCGATTTCAAGAACTGATATTTTTTACAGCCTACGGTAAAATTCTCCGTTTGTGACGAAACTTTCCCATCATACACGGGAATGACGAACTATTTATTCTCCACCAAAGTTGCGACAGATAGAATAGTGTACATACGTTTATATATGTCTTGTAAATGCAAAATCATATATAATTTAATCATCTGAGTGAGACAAACTGAATTATTCATTTGGGATACATGCGCAGAGAAACGAACCAGGACATTTGTTGAAAGGCTTGGGTTCGTGTTGCTGTAGATAACCACGTTCGTTCAGAAACGTTGACACAAAACGACGAAACATTGCTTCGAAAAACCCAGGTTGACAAAAGGAAACATAAATTCGATCAAAACTGATAGTAAACTGAGAAAAGTACTCAAAATGCAAGGACTTGAATATTTTCAAGTTTACGACGCATACAGAAATAATTTAACCATCATTTAAAAAGAATCCTAAGCTCCAGGTTTGCTATAAGCTTTTGCGCAATCAGCCGAATGGGCTCCGCATTCATCGGTGGCGATGATTCGAACTTGTACACATCTATAATGAAGTAACTAGTTTCCACGAAGGTGGGGGTTTGAATGCATCAGCAAATTTTTTCGTTGTTTTTAAAGGAAGGCGTATGTTACGTGCGTGACGTAAATAAAAAGTTTGAAAAAAGCCTGGAAATAATCACCAATATAATAAAACAAGACAAAACACGATCTTCTATCCAACTAAACTTGTAAGGTCAAAGAGGTGAAGAGCTTTTTCCGCTGTGTTTGGAAACGTTGCGGTGTTTCCTTTCATTCCAACGAGGACTTACTGTTCCAAGAAGCAAAGAGGGGTAAAACAAATGTTCGGAAAATAGTTTTTCAGAAACTCTGGTTGAAAGGTTTGAACCAATAGTTAATTACGCATGTGTCTACACTGGAAAGTTTGCGCACGTTGGCAGAAGCTTCGGGAGATATTTTTTGAACGCCAACGATTTATTTTTTGTGCCAACGATTGAAAAAATGCAGAGGATTTTTCATATCCAGAAAAATATTTTACCATGAAAAAATCTGCTCATGTTTGTCTTTCAAAGTAACCGCAAGTAGTATATTGCGTTAACCATTCCCACCATTTCTGCAGGTGACGTCAGGGTTTGCTACAGGTGACGTCAGCATTTTTCAGTGACGTATCATCCGGTTACGTCATGACCGCCATTTTGTCATCAGTGGGAACGTCAGCATTGATTTATCATTTTATACGTCATACCCGATGACATCACAAACGATAGGCATTTAGTCATCAGTGGTGACGTCATATCATGTGACATCAAAATAGACGTCATTTTGTCGGGTTCTGTTTTTAGTCACAATGATCGTCACAAGGGACGTCATTTTCTTATGACGGTTGATATTTTTAACATTGATGGTTAAGCAGGTGCAAACGGATCAAATTGAGGTAATTTATAGTTAATTTAATATGTTTTTAATTAAAAATCAAACTTAATGAAATCATTTCTTATCGACAATTTAAAACTAAATTATGTGTTTCACAGACGACTCGAAACCAACAATTGTTTAAACTGTTATAATTTTTTTAAAACTAATTGATAATGACGTCAGCAATGACTGCAGCACGGATGTGAGTCTTGCCCGGGCGTGCCTGGAGTCGCTGCTGCTATTGCGTCACGCGCTGCTGACGTCAGCTGCAGCTGTTCGCTTTCACTCTCGCTAGAACTGTTCAGTAGACAAGCCTGATGCAAGGCTTCTTGATACTAGTATAAACCACAGTTCAGATATGTTTAGATAGATGTATGTTGCGTTGGTTTATTCAATCACCAGCACATCTTTATGCGATTTAACGCTGCAGTGCCAAGATTTCAGTCAAGAACTGGTCAACAAAATGCTGGATCATCTACTTGCCGCATCCGAAAAAACATTTGAATTGCTGAAACGGAAATATGAACCTCTAATGGATCAATTAGAAGCATATGTGTGTAAACAAGCAGCGTTGGAAAGAGTGAAACCAGAAGATCATCCCTTGTTTAGTTACGTTACGAGGCTCGTCGCTCACATAAAATCTCTTCCGACAATTGGATTCAACAGCGGAAATTACGACGTCAACCAGATTCGTTCTCATTCGGTCAAATTACTGATGCAAAAAGGTGAAAAAATCATTGTCACCGAAAGTGGAAACAAATTTCTTTGTTTGTCCACCTCAAGTTTGAACTTTCTGGACATTTGTTCCTATTTATCACCGGGCACGTCTCTGGCAGCATATGTAAAAATGTTTGGCTGCAAGCTACAAAAGTTTTTCTTTCCATACGGCTGCATGACCAATCCAAAGAAATTGAAAGAAACTCAACTTCCACCAGCTCAAGCATTTTACAACGATTTGAAATGCAAGGAAATCAGCGACGAAGAATATCAACTGTTGCGATCGGAAATCCCGAGCGGCATGTGCGCAAAGCTTCGCACCGTGGCAGCAAGCAACAATAGAGATCACCCGACGGGATCACTCTATTATTGCTTGTTCGCGCCACGTACATATATTTTTGCTCTTCGCGCACATCCCGTTCGTGTTGAATCATACAATTAACGCAACACCACCGCAGGTTGCAACACAACTATGCCAGCGAGTGAGTAGCATGTTAAGCTTTGAAAAACTTGTATTTCATTCGTAGCACAGTTAAATCAGTTGGTGTCAGTAATCCCTTGATAGTGGTATGCGGCTTGTGCGGTCATCGCGAGTGAACCGCTGCTTACGCACCAATGATACCACAGAGCCAGTGAACAGCACGTAAACAGCTTTGTGTCGAAACTAACACCATATGAAAAGCAATTTTGAATTAAAAACAAACTTTTTGTATTTGACACGATTGGAAGGAGCAAGGCATGAAGTCAATGTTGGATTTTTTACGATACTACAACACTCGTTTTTGGAAGCTGTTGAGAAACACGTCGACGTCTACGAAAAGATGAACCTTGATGCTTTCAATAATGCCATTTCTTCACCGGGATTGACAATGATAAACTTATTCAACACTATGCCTCGAGGAGATCTTTTCACCACACCTTCAAAAAGCAACAGTGATATCGTAGACGTCATCAAAGATAATCTTGTAGGCGGGCCGAGCATCATTTTCCAACGTCACGTAGTAGTGGGGGTCAAAATAAGAGAGTATCGGTTCAAAGACGATGCAAAATGTGATTGGCTACGACGCCAACAGTCTTTACATGTACTGCTTATCTTTGGAAATGCCCACAGGGTTTCCTATTCGACGAAAGGCACAAGACAATTTTTACCCGGTAAAAACATTTTCCATCAGTCAAGTCGCGATGGAATGGCTCGAATACGAAACGTTGAAAAGAGGCATCTACATCAAACATCAGCCCTTTTCGCATGTTCGAGTGGATGGATTCGCTCTAGAGACGCAAACCGTTTTTCAATTTCACGGTAAGTTGAACAAAACTAGATCGTTTAAACAATTGCAAAAATATTTAATTTAACTTTTCTGTTTAGCTTGCTACTTTCACGGATGTACGAAATGCAGAAAATCAGACTTCAACGATCGACTCAAAAAGTCCATGGATGAACTTTTAAAGGACACTCAAGACACCACCGACTATTTGAAACAACTAGGTTATCATGCGATTGAAATGTGGGAATGTACCTGGGTGGATCTTCAAACAACAGACCCAGACGTTCAACAATTTTACGCCAATCGACCGCGTATAAATTGCACAAAAATGACGGAAATGGAAATTATTGACGGCGTACGCGCTGGCGAGCTCTTTGGCATGGTAGAATGTTCGCTGCATGTGCCTGAGCATTTGAAAGACTATTTTTCTGAAATGACACCCATTTTTAAAAATGTCGATGTTGATATTGGTCTTGAAGAAGTTTCGGGTGTCATGAAAGAATTTGCAGTGGAACGAGAGTTGCTGAAAAAAACAAGACGAAACTTGATTGGGAGCTATTTTACTGAAAAAATATTACTCGTAACCCCTCTTTTGCAGTGGTATTTAGAAAAGGGTTTGGTAGTCACAAAGGTTTTTCAAGTCACTGAATACACTCCCTCTCGTTGCTTTGAACGTTTTGCACACGA
>JGI24159J19872_10000644_pt1 | contig 33093 bp, 37 predicted proteins | sample Ectturendosymbi4_FD_19872 | JGI IMG/M metagenome (IMG submission 19872) | reverse complement strand
CGACTCCGACTCCTCAGGTTGAAAATCCGTCCGACTCCGACTCCTCGACTCCGACTCCACAGCCCTGGCCGTCGGTTCAGGTTGCACCTGGCACCGCCTGCATATCCTGGTCACATAGAAGCACCACGTTGTTGAGATTGGAAAGCCTGAGCAGCAAGTGTACAAAGCTTCACATTGTGGCAGCAAAGAGATCACACGTCATGCTCACTCTATTTCTGCTTGTTCGCGCTACATATATGGGTGTTGTTCTTCACTCACATCTTGTTCATAGTGAATCTCACATTTAACAAAACGCTTACCGAGAGTTTGCAACACTTGCAGCAAGGTTGGACTAGATTTGTTGGAATTACTGAGAGGGAAAGAGACAATTCAAATGCAAACTGAATGAACGTAGATATACATAACCGGCAAACAAGCTTGTTCAAAGAACATTGGGCACCATTTTTTAACTTATTGGGTACCATTTCATAGCATGTTCGGCACCATTTTCTACCTCGTCGGGCACCATTTTGTAGCAGGTTGTGCGCCATTTCATAGCATGAAGAAGTCATAGAAAAAATGTGAAATTTCATTTGACTCGACATTGACTCGAGCTTGCAAACCAATGACTCGAAGTGACTCGACAGTTCTTGTGACTCGACTCTGACTCGACTCGACCAAGTCATGACTAGACTCGACTCGAAAAATTTTTTGATGACTCTGACCCGAATCTGACTCGAAGGGCTTGTGACTCTGACATGACAAAAATGACTCTGGCACATCACTGCTGTTCAGAGTTCAACTACCATCGATCCAACCGAAGTTTTAGATGAAACTGGGGTAAAAACTGCAGATAGTTTCTACGTGCATTGAATATAAACGTATTGTAATATAGCCTAAACATTGGTTCAGGAGGCAGACAACCTAAAAATATGTAAACCTTTGTTTCCTTTTTGTGGTTTAATAGAAATCGTGAGTTTATCTCCTTAGATTGCACATAAAATATGACTTGCAAGTAAAGGTACAAAGTTTTCGAATGATGCGAATATTATTTTGTTTAAACGTAGCGAAATAGCATTGGAAAAGCACTCAAATAATTCACATTTTTCACATTTGTACGTTAAACTTATACATATATAGCAAAAAAAGTTTGATTGTTACGAACTGATTTTTGCGGATAAGTTATTTTTGACAACGAAAGGACATACCCAAAAAGTTTCGCAAGCATCATCGACGTAATTGTTGTTAATTATTAACTATAAGGAATTGTTCCATAAGTCTCTATGGAGTGTTCCCACGGAACAAAATTGATAAATTTTTAAACTTAAAAAAAACATGAAACATTCATTGATCTTTATAAAACTTAAAAATGAACAATGTTGGTCCATAAACCTTCAACTGAACAAAATTTCAGCAACTATAGCTGGATAGTCTATCTAGGTTATACGCCCGTTTGAAAAAATCCGTTCCATGGGTCCCGCACGTTCCCTACTGCCGAATAGGAAAAGTGACTCCGGGTCCGGGTGTGTTTTTTCACAAATTTTTGACACCGGGTCCGTTCCGGGTCCGAAAGAATAACGCAGAATCCTTCCGGAGTCGACTCCGGTTACCCGGAACCGGTCCCACCTCTGGTACCGTGTGAAGCAGAGGTGGGACCGGATCCGGATAGCCGGAGTCAACTCCGGAAGGATTCTGCGTTTTTCTTTCGGTCCGGATCCGGACCCGGAGTCAAAAATTTGGGAAAAACCGGAACCGGATCTGGCGTCACTTTTCAATTTCGGCAGTAGCAAGATACTTTGTTGTCATTTCTTAAGCAAAAACATGGGTAAATTAAGGTTAGATTGGTGATTTTAGCCGGAGTCTGAACTTCTGAAATTTGAAAAATTGCCGGACCCGGATCCGGTCCCGGATTCCAAAATTTTGGAACAGGAACGGAGTCGGAGTCTGAAAAAGTATCTCCGGCCACATCTGGTGTGGAGGTAGGCGAACAGCTCCACCTCACGATTAAAAACAGTACTTCAATCAGCCACTTGTTATGGATATCAGCGCATTTGAAAACTGGGATTGATAATTTTTCCTGGCATTTCTGTAACCAGATTTTACTAATACTCAGAATTAATAATTAGATTTATGGATACTATCGGTCTTCTAAGTTAGCATGAGATGCTTACATCTAATCGCAGTAATGCTGATTGTGCTGAAAGAAAAAAGTAAACAATGCGTGTTTGCCATTGTAAACTACATAGAGATGGTGATATTTTATTTCAAGCTGTTGCTCGAAACGCTAGCATGATAGTGAAATGTGAATGTATACTGTAAGCCTTGTCGAAAGTCTACTGTAGTACAATGTGTGACCATGTGGCTTACTAGGTAAAACAAGGAAGAGCGGACAAGCCATTCTTGATCCTGATGAACAACTCTATAAAAATCCTGTTCATAAGAGGCCACGTTGATACCTGTTCATAAGTAATAGGCCACGTTCGTTGATTAACAGTGCAGTCAGACCCATTCACAACAGACAACCTTCATAATGGGTCTGTTGTGAATAGTGTGTTATGAACATGGTCTGTTATGAAGGTGGTCCGTTATAAACGCGTCTGTTATGAACGTGGTCTGTTATGAACGTGGTCTGTTATGAACGTGGTCTGTTATGAACGTGGTGTTTGTTATGAACGTGGTCTGTTATAGCCTAAGTAAACGTGGTCTGTTATGAACAGGTCTGTTAAGAGTGGTCTCTTATGAGCAGGTCTCTTTTGAATGGACACCATCCACCATGATGTGCGTGATACCTGTGAATGGATAAACTGTGTGCTGTATCACGGTTGATACCCCATCATCCTCTGGGTTTACTGCATTCTCTGCTGTCACTGTGGTAACTGTGGTTGGTACTAAAATCATAGTATGCAATGTTAATGTTTACTATTGGTTTTATCTTATGTCATCATGTGTTTCTTCTGACAACTTTCTCAATGTTCTTTCACAGCTGCTGCATATTGTTTGCTTTTCAACCTTAAATTGTCACTCACGTTTTTCATATATTTATATAATTTTTTCATGATTTCTTATGTTATGTTTTTATTTCATTAGGCTTTGTTGACAATGACCCCAAATAGTAGAGAAACCATATTGAAAAGTGCAGGTACACGGCAGTAGCAAAGAGGTGCTACAAATAGAAAGAGGTGAAAGTTGATAAGATGTACTTTTGTAGAAGCAGTGCAAAATAGAAGAGGTTGTGCAATGTAGCACATTGAAGATGCCAAGTAGAAAAGGCATTTGAGATGCAACAACACATAAATATCTGATATGTTAACCATTGTCATGTGTTCAATACATATTCTATTTACCAATATTATTTGGCATTTGTGTTCAACTTCCCTTTTTATTTGGCACTCATGTTCAACTGCTTCTATTTGACACTGTTGATATGCCGCAGGCACCTTTGCTATTTGACAGCATTGGCATTGAACCCACGTATTTTAGTTTACTACATGTGTTTATGATTCTGTACAGGAAGAGTCAATATCGTTCAGTAAAAATTGAAAAACTGCAAGCTGATGTTGCTTTTACATGTGATATGTATTTTATCATCGTTTCATTTAAGAATTAAACATAATAGGACCTTTTCGTGTGGCTCATAGTAATGATGAAAGGGATAACACTAACAGAGGGCCGACGGGCTGGAGGGCCGTGTTGCCAAATGAAAAACATGAATTTTTTGTGGATTGACGAGCTGCACAGAAGGGTGGGCCGGCAGGCTGCGCTACAGGACGGGCCAGTGAGCTGCACATTAAGGCGGGTTGGCGGGGCTGCACATTAAGGTGGGCTAGAGGGCTGCCCTTTTCCGTAGTCCGCCCCATCCTTTTCCACAGCCCACTGGACCGCTTTTTTGTGCAGTCCACCAGCTCGCCCTTCTGTCTTCTGTGTAGCCCATCAGCTCGCTGAAAATTCACGTTTTTCATTTGGAAACACGGCCCTCCGGCCCGCTAGCCCTCCAATTAGTGTTATCCTGATGAAAGTAGTAAACTAAAATATGTGTGTTCAATTTTTGTGTGTGGCTTATAGTAATGATGGGTGGCCAGTTAGCTCTTTCAGTAAAGAGCTGGCCTCACAATTGTGATGCAGGAGTTCGATCCCCCTCACCGGATGTTCCATTGAGCAAAGAACCTAGCACTCAGCTCATGGGCCAATGCTGCTTCCTACCGCGGTGGCCCAAAAATTGTGACTGCGCTTTGTGCAATTACGTGTTGTATCATGCTGTTGTATCTTGCCCGTATGCCAGCGCTTCACTATGCTTCATCTGCTATGATTCATGTATCGTGATTATGCATGCTTTTCTGCAATAAACAAAGCATGCAACTCGGAGGGAAGCCTCTATACGCAAGAAGAAGGTAATGATGGGCAAATTGTGGCTCGCAACAAAGTTTTAGCCTGTATAGATTTGTTCAAAATAGTCCATGGAGGTTGAAATGACACAAAAAGCAACAGTAGTGTATTTCTTTGCTAAAACATACTTCATGCGGTTAAATTGTCAAAGTGCTTGCAGGTCACAAAAATGACTGATGAGGACCTTAAGCTTGACTATGCCTGATTGGTTAATGCACTTGTTTCATTGGTTATTCACATTGCCTTTGTTGTAAAGTTTGCAGTGCTGTTAGGTCTAGGTATTTAGTGGCTATGCAGCATGCCCATTGCTGTTCTCACTGGCTCATCATTTAATGCCACATAATTGGTTAAATTTAACCTTAGACTTACAATTTTCTGTTGCAATTAGGACATTTGTACAAACAAGGTAAAACTCAAAAGTGAGAGGATCACTGTCGAATTAATTGATTTGTGCAACAAGTAGTCCTAGTCTAGTTTACTGATTCAAAAGAAAAAATGGTTTTACAATCTTGCACCTTGTCAGAATAGAGATTGGTGATAAACAGTTCCAATGTAAAAAAAACAGCGATAATGCCCTTGTTTTCAGAACTATACATTTGTTAGGTGCTTCAGAGAAGAGAAAAAAGTGATTAATATGTGGCTTGATAAAGAAAGCAGTCTTGTATGAGTTTTATTGTTTTATTTTACAAAACAAGAATTTGCAAATACTTGTAAGCTTCAGTGTTTACATCATCAGTCTGTTTTTATCCTTTTCTGCAGTCATGAATATTGGGTAAAGACCAAAAGAGTGTTATTTTAAGTGGAAGTGATGAGATTATTACATAAATATCATATTTTAACACTTCACAAAAAAGTGTGCAGCTGCAAAATTCACAAGGCTCTGAATGTTGATCCACTTCTCCAAATAGAGAGATCCCACCTATGATGATATAGCCATATGAATAGAATGTACCAAGAAAAATTGCTGAGGCAATTTCTGTTGGTTGCACCCATGACAAAGAGGTCAGCCAAGCACCAGGTGGCATGGTAAATCTCCTGTCTGGCTTCATTCCACCTCGTGGTGTAGAGCCATCTGGACTAAACTGTGGGTTGTTGAGAACTGTAAGGTGTTTGGAGACTTAGGTTTGTTGCATGTGTACCCTTCCAATGAGAAATAGTAAGTGTAGAAAATGAGATAATCTTCTGGAAAATATACCAGTTCCAATATCCTTCTATAGCTTTTCTGTGTTTATGACCCACCCATCTCAACATTGTTTCATGCATCTTTCTGTTATGTGTCTGTGTCAAATCAACTAGCAGAGGATGTTTTCATATACCTTCATATGCGCTATCTAAGAGTAGTTGTTTGATTTAACCAAAGCATATATATTCTCATATGTTGGAGACAGTTGCTTCAAGTGTGTCCCCATTAGGCATTGTGGCAATGTTTAATCAAGAAATAATTGAGGTGACATGGAGAAAGAATGAAATAATTAACAGTTTTACACCAGAGTTTATAAGCCAATAAAAGTGATTTACTACACTGACAAGCTTAAGCAAATATGCTACATTGTATACTTTGCCTATTGACATGAGCTGAGTACTGGTTATATTTTACCATTGTGGGTTGTAGTTTTTGAAAATAAAACATGAGATGTCATTCCATGAAAATGATTTATTATTAGAAAACCGGAACCATCCTTTGCATAACTGTTCATATCAAAAATTAAGTAAGTTCTTTATCTGCTATACTGTAACTCATGCAGCACAAAAAAGTACATGGTGCATGAGGTTCATTCACTTCAATGGGAATTCATGCATGGAAAAGGATTATTTTACCAACACAACGCTAAAAGCAAATGTTTATAATGTACCTGAAACTGGTAAATCATATATTTTTAGTGGCCGTTTTGTTTTATAAAATTTTCTGAACAGTTCGTTGAGCATAAATGGCAAAACGTCTTTAAGCATTGTACATGATATTAAAGAAGTGTATTGATTAAATGTTTTTTGTGGCCCTACTTCTGTACTTGAAGTTTTTTGTTCAAGTGAACTTCACTTCATATTTGAAACTCATAGTTATATGACACAATTTATGGTGATTAATGAACACAGCCTTTCAGTGATATCTTTTCTTTTGAAGCTCTTTTTTATGGAGCAGCTGGACTTGAAAAACTGCATAATTATTTTGAGAGTTACAAAACTTAAGTAATAACTTCAATACTGTTAACATTTTCTCTCCCATCATGTATATTTTCATGCTTTGTAATTATGGGACAGACACCGGGATATGTACCAATACATATTTTGAATCTATTGGATGTCAGCTGTAATCTTTTTCCTTGAACTTTCCTGTGTTTACATATGAAAACAATGAAAATAAACAGTTGATTTAATAATGGAAGCCCTTGGCTGGGTTTCAATCGAAGGATGTTTTTTGAAACTGGTATCATATAAATATGGTAACTTCTCAAAAACTGCCTAGTAACCAGCCTTTTTTTTCAGGAAAACTATCTAATATTGAATGTGTTAACAAACTTGGTGAAAAAATATTTTTTTGCTATAAAATGAATATGATGCTGTTCTTGTTGAATACATGTGCACAGTCATGCTCTTCAAATTTTTCATAATTTTTTTGAACAATTATGGTTTAACTTTTATTTTGCTAGCAACCAACTTTCTTGCCATGTCTAGCAATTTATACAAGTGTTTTGAAATTAAATATGGATCAAGCAGTCTTGTTGAAAATTATTCATTGGTTGTCAGTAATGTTTGAATATGTTGTAGATATCTCCTGGGCTGTCAATTTTTTTAGTTTTTGGCTCACATATCTAGATGGAAAACATTTCCTGATCAAAATGAGACAGCAATAGCACAAGACTTGTGCAATTTACTGCAATAGTCAATTTTTGTAAATTCAGTAAAATCAGTGTGGTTATGCAGTGAAAACTGTGTGCTTTTAATCAAGTTATTACATACATAATTTGGTGTCATAGAAAGCTAAGATTTCTGATTGAAAAGAAAGTTTTTGCATTATCTTAAGGATGTTTAGGAAATTATAGTGTAATGTTACTTGCTGTATTGTAAGAGGTTATTCCAAACAATGTCAAAGGATGAAAGGAAAGAGTTTGTGTTTCAAATTGTTCATCAAAGTTATGAAAATACTAGTGTATCAAAGGTTTATGACAGCAATGAAGTAAACCAATTTCTTGATGATGGAAACTGTGCTACCCTCATTGCTTCTTGTGATAAATCAAATAAGGTTCATTTTTCTAATGTGGTAAGCTATTACTTTTTTAATTAGACTATGTATTTTCGTTTTTTTTATGTTATTTGTTTGCTATAATCTTAAAAAACTTTAGACTGTTAACAGCTCTAGGTTTTCTATATGCTTTCAAGGAATCAACCAACTGGGCTCTACTTTCACCTTTTTGCAATGATTCAAACTTACTCATATATATTCAAGTAAGTACTCTCCATAATGGGGGAAGCAAGGAATTGATCTGCAAAATTTTAATAGGAAATTGATTTCATGTAACATTAGGCATCCTCAGTCCTTATTCAAATATAAGGACTGAGAATGCATACTTCTACATGAAATTCATTTCCTATTAAAATTTTGCTAGTTTATTCCTTGCTTACCCTCATTGTGGAGAGTATGTACCTGAAAACAACCTGAGACTCATAAGTCTGTGCTCAAAGTGCAATGACAATGTATGTTAAGCTATTGTCACTGCAACTTCTGTTGCCACTAACACAATTAGCCTTTAATTTTAATTTAAGCTTATAATGTAGCTTAAAAAGCAATGAACGTTTTTTAAAACTATATTGATCTTATTTGAAGTCATAGATAGTCAAATGCATTATTTCCATCATCAGATTTCAAACGTTTACTGCTGATGTGTATAAAACAAGAACTTTTAAAGCAATCCTACTGTGATTGCAGAGCTCAATTATTTGTGTTGCTATTGTATCACACCAATATTATTGCTTAACCTGTTGGCATTGTTTCCACAGTGGTACCTCACGTAGTTTAATGACTGAAGACTAGTTCTGTGGTTTGTCTACGGGGCACAGATAATGCACATAATAAGTTTTCAGATTTTTTTGGAACTGTGAAGTTTTGGTTAAAACCAGGGTTGAGAAAAACCTGGGTTTAAAAAAAAAAACAACCCACCTGGGTTTTTTAAGAAGAAACGAGATTTTGTTCTTTTTTTAAAGAAAATGGAAAAACCTTATTCTTAATTGTTTTTATTGCATCATGCAATATCATTATTTTCAGAATTACACAATAATAACTTGTTACACCTATTATGCCATTCAATTTTGAGGGTAAAGAAATGTACCCCATCTTTTTTCACACAAATTTTTTTTTTTTTTGGTCAATTCACTCCAAAGTGGCAAGAATGTGCACAGCAAGCAAATAAAAACCATTTCCACACAAACTCTGCAGTTTCATGTCAAGTTTATCTGCATGCCCTGCTAGTTCAGCATCTATAGCAGGGATCACCAACCTTGAAGCTGAAAGCTACTTCTTACCTCCTGATTAATACAAAGAGCTACCAGTTTGATGCACGTTTCTGAAATAAAAATAGTGATTAATTTACCTTTAATTATTTTAGTATTAACAATTAAGATATTCTGCAATGTGAAGACACTGATCATGCTGATGTTATTTTTAAAACAGGCCCACGGGCAATAGCGTAGCCAGCCTAAAAAATTTTTTTGAGCCAAATATTGTGACTTTCAGCAGGCAACAGTATTTTGTTTGGGACAGAACCTCTCAAAACGACAAGAAATGCTAGAAATTTGGTGGCCATGCCTTTTGGCTACGTATATGCCCGCGGACAACCTGCTTGGTCCTTGCAGGTGACCTGGTGCCCGTGGGTACCACATTGGTGACCCCTGATTTTTAGTGTGTTTTTTTTCAACATATGATTTGGTATGGTCCAAAATCAGAAAAAATTAATAGATGCATGTAAGGCAGAAATATTGGTTAAAATATACTGATTACGCAGAGCTGAGAATGATAACCATTACAAACTGTTAAATTTTTTTTCAAATCCTTCAAATTTCATTGCTGTTCATTTTGTTTGATTAAAAAAAGTTAAAGCTAACTGTACAAGTGTCCTGCCTATATTTTTTTACTTAGTAGATTCTTTCAAAGAAAAAAAAGAAAGTGAGTTTTTTGGTGGGTTTTATTGTTTTTTTTAAGCGGGATCTTTTAAAAAAACCTGGGTGGGTTTTTTTGGGTCAGGCTTTTTTGCAACAACTCTGGTTAAAACCCATAAAAACACATATTGTGTGGACTAATTTCTGTAGTAATGAAAACAAGATTGTTTGTATGAAAAGTTGTGAGAAACTAGTGATTTTTAGTGTGAGAAAAATAAGGTACCTTCAAGCACAGATGATTGGTCATCCAGATAATGTGTTGCAAGTGCAAGATCCCATCAAGCCAACTTCAAAAATTATACTTCAAACTTCAAGATAGTACGTGAAAAGACACATAAGCATCTGTTTACTCAAGAAGCCATCAGTGTAAACTGTACCAACAAAAGTGGCTATCCGTGCATGGCAACAATTGCTTTGTCTGAAACAGTTTTGTTCCAGAAATTTTAGTTAACAATTGCCTTTGTTGAAGCAATGTCTTGTATCACTACTTTCAGATTAAACACAATCACAGTTTGTGGCAATGGTTATTGCAATGACAATTGTTATGAAAAAATTGCAATGACAATTGATTTTGATAGACCAGAGGTGACAAACATCCGGCCTGCAAAAGAATTTTGTGCGGCCCGCGAAGCATTCAGGCAAAACCAGCAGTCTTGAACTTTATTTGACCCGTTTCTAATCTTTGCAATGTGATATCAAAAGCTGATAGCCCAATTGAATTGTGCGCATATTATGCAGGAATCATACAAACAGTACAAACCTTTTATCTAATTCAGGATTTAGGTGTTTAACCCTTTTGGTACTAACGGTACATATATATACCGTAGTCATAGCGGCCCTGTCTGAGAAAACTAAAAAGTTGTGCAGCCCGCTTACTCAGCAGTAATTGACAAAGTGGCCCGCGAGAAGAAATAGGTTCGTCAACCCTGACTTAGACAAATTAAGATACAGCCCAGTTTTTATTTATGTGATGTTTCTATTTACAAATTACAAACATGTGCATTTTTTCCAGTTTAACAATGAAGCTGCAACAAATGGTGTCATCATTTTCTTTAAATTACGTCCTGAGCCCGTAACTGCATCCAACTTGCACTCAAATGTACTGATTTCATCGATGCCTGACCCAGTGAATGGGTTGTATCATCTTTTGCAAAAAGTAAATATGATTGGGTCATATTTTTAATGCTTTATCTATGATGTTACTGTGTTTAAATATAATGAATAATGTATGTTTGATAAAAAAGTGTGTACAACTAACATTAACAACAAATTAAAAGTTATAGATTTGCTGCAAGCTTTTGAGGGATCAGATGACAGGGCTCTATTTTCTTCTTTTTGCAATGATTCAAATTTGTATGTATCTGCATTCAAGTAACTAGTCTCCAGAAAGGTGACAGGTTTGAATCCATCAGCAAATTTTTCAAAATAGGAAATTGATTTGACATAGTAGTGCAAATCCCCAGTCCTAAAATCTGCAAGCAATGCTTACGGGTGAAACATTGAAAGGCTAAAACAAGGGCAGAAAAAGCAAACAAACTCACGACTAAAATAACTAAATCAGAGCACAAGCTGCCACAAGTAAAAAACGGGCAATTACGTCTTTCCCAAGTAATTGTTTCTACTGGAACCAGGGTGTAACAATGGGGAAACAATTCGCCAGGTGCCAAATCACTATTGGGGCACCAAAAAGTCATAACAATTTCACAAGTCCTATCTTCCATACAGTGCATTTGCTTCTGAAAGGTACAAACATGGGGGTGCCAAACTTGCTTCTTGCCCCAGGCGTCATCTAACCTCGATACACCCCTGACTGGAACTTCAAACCTGTCTGATGCCAATCATTGAGCAAGACAACAGACTCACTTACGAATGAAGCACGCCATTTTTACTCAAACTGAGCTTGGGTAGAATGCACAAGAAAGATTGTGTTTGTAAAGTTGGCATCCAAACTCAAGCGAGTGCCTTTAAAATTAAATGCTGAACACTGCAACGGAAGTTGACAACATTGCTAGTTCACTGGGTGGTGAAATATGTCAAAACAAGTCAAAGAACAATGCAAAAAGGTGCAAGAATTATTTCAGATAGGGTAGGAACATACTTTGAATATTAATTTGTGCGTCAAGTTTGTGAAAACATTTGTCTTCACAGGTATCCAGAGAGTGAAAACTGTGTTGTTCTATAAGCACTTAGTGAATCATATTTGTGTATAATTATTGTCATTATTTGGTTAATGCGATTGGTGGTAGGCTGAAACCTGAACTTTCCTTCTTACTGGGGTGGTTAGATGAACAATCTTGCTCAGGCATTTGGCAAACCAGTCATTGTCCTGGATAAATAACCCAAACTTTTGCCTGAGAGCAAGAGGCTACCAATGAGCTCTTGCTGCCCTTTACTGATTGTTTGATGTGTCAGGTTCATTATCTGAAAAACGCACTTTGTACAAATTTTAATTCGTATGAGTCATTATGTATCATTTCTTATGGTGGAGGTTTGTAGGATCTTGAAATAATGGCAGATCATAACTTTGTTTGGTAGCCTTAATCGTTAAAATTTTGAAAGTAGTGGCGTGTTTGTATCTTTTAAGGTATTTGCTCCGAGTTTGTTGAATGAACATTCAAACCAGGGAATAGGACCAAACGTACAAAAGCTAGTCAGTGAGTTGGAGTCGGCGCTTGGCAGCGTTGTTCGAAAATCACAACCGCTTCTGGGTGGCTCTACAGGTAGCCAGAAGTACTCCGACAATGATTTTTCAGGTGCGTTTTGGAATTCCAGTTATAGTTTTATTGTAGCTAAAGTATGTGTCGTAGATCGCATCAACTTGGTTTGCCATTGTATGGTCACTGCTTATTACGCCATAGTGTATGCACTATGCAGGTATTTTGTCACCCTTGGATGAATGGAAATACTGGTCTGATGCATCAGGGAGTGCTTCAAGACTAGACGCTGCGGAACGCGCTCGTCACTTTTGCGATCTTCTTAAACCCCTTGAGCAGCAATTTGTCCATCTGGACAATCTTTCTTTGTGTGAGTTTTCTTAAATTTACCGTGTTCAGTTGTTCATTGATTTGCAAAGTCATTTCTACGGTTTTAGCGCTTGCCAGCTAAGTAGTGAAAAGCGTGCTGGATTGTTAGTGAAATGGTTGCGAGCTTAAAGTTTATTGCTTGACTTCTTTTAATTGTTTGTCAAGCTTATTAGAGCGAAAAGTTTGCAATCGTTATTTTTTGTCTGCAGCTGACATTTTGGAAGTTGTAGAAATTGTTCATGACACCCTTGATGATTTGTGGAAACAAGCAGAGCATGAAGCATATCCTGAAGACAGAATGATTCACTTGTTCAATGTTACAGGTTCAGAGTGGGTTGTAATCCATTAGAGTTTAAAGTTCAACGTCATTTGAGTTTTAAAGAGAGAGAAATGACTTCTTAATGAATTTAAGCTCAAGTTCACAAAAAGTCTTTGTGGATTTCAGTCCTTGTATCGTTGAAGTTCCGCTAATCGCGTTTGTTCACGTTATGATCGCAGAATGAAAGTCCGTGCTGACAACATTCTTTTCGCTTTATTATGTGGCGTTGTATTGGATAGCAAACAAATCGTGTCGCTGATTTCTGTATCGTTTTGCTTCACGGATACCACGTAATGTGCTACGATCTGCTTTTTTGATCAATTAACTGCAGTCCACTGCAATTTGGCCGCAGTTCTATTCCGAAATTCGGCCCAAATTCTTCTATTGGGAGTATTTCTTCTCACTGCACATTTCTCACTTTTCAGGGGACGAGCTCTGTCGATTTGCTCAAAAACGCTTGAGCAACAATTTTTCTTCAATATGGGAAAGTACCTTTTCCACTGTGAAAGAGGCGCTTGGTGAGGCGATCAATATGTGCGAAAGATGGATAAGCACGTGTGAAACGTTGACGTCCAGGTTATGGAAGCAATACCCCTCTCATCAATGGAAAAGTGGAAAATACAAAGCTAGGAATGTCGTCAGCGTTTTGAATCGATTTCAAGAGGTTTTCAACTTCTATTTGAGCTTTTCGCTGTATGGTTTCTTTGTATTTCTCTACGAATGTACCAAAGTTGTGGTATAGTGTCCTCGCGTTATTCGGTGACTTTAGCCTAGTTCATAGACAAGCATATCAGATGAATGCAACGATACCTACGGTTCGCAAAGTTCTTTTGCTCGTCTCTCTGTGAGGATGCTTGCTTTTTGTGTTTGTTGTCATCAAAATGACCCTGAAGTGTCGAGGCAAGTTTGGTTTATTTTAAACTTTGTCTCTTCCACACTCTTACGGCACCAACTGTTCGGTCCAGTTTTGTTCTGATAATAATCTAAGAAAAATCTGTCCAAACAATTTGTGACTTGAATGGGGCGCGTATATGACGTACATGTAGACAGTGGCTCATAACAGGTAATTTTTTAAGTTCTTTGTGCAATTTTTACCTGATTAGTTTGAATCTTCTTATGGTTGCATCGTTTGCACACTTTTGTGGTTATTTTTCAGTAGGTGTTATATGTCAAATAATGTTTTCGGACACCCATGTTTGTTAATGATGACTCGTTTGCGCACAGTGAAGTAGGCTGTGCATGGTCAACGGGCTTGGGTTGCGAAGCCGGATGTCTTGTGTCGTCTGCGTAAGAGGACGATTCGGCGGGAATTTTTTATTTTGCCACAAGGCATTCTATTTTGAAAATTAGCTTCCTACCGTGTTTGACGTGGTATAACGTCGAAACATTTATTGAACTGCAAATGTATTTCCTGTAATGCGCAATTGGCTGCAGTTCAATGGAGGCTTATTTCGCGCTGGTTCGCTGTCTTGCACAGACGACACAAAAGACATCCAGCTTCGCAACTCAAGACCGCAGACCGTTCGACCTGCTGTGCTGCTTCACTGTACGTGAACAAGGCTTTATTGACAAACATTGGGATCGTAAAACCTTATTGCATAATAATAATTTATTGACAAACATTGGGATCAAACCTTACAAAATTTCCGTTGGTGTTCCCAAGCTCAAAGTGGGAGGTGAATTTTGTAGCCTTTTCCAAATTTTTCCTCTGGTTTTGTTGCTGTTCCACTAACGACCAAAAGCTAAAGATGTCCGTTCCTATGGCGTTATGCTCGAGGAGGAAATTGTGACTTTTCTACGCGTACGATTAAGATAAAACCTGTTATTTTTTGCAAGCCGCCTTCATCCCATTTTATTGCAGATATGCGAATTACGTACGGTCCACGAGCACCTGATGCGTCTGCTTTCGTCGTCGGAGCGTGACCGGTTGTCTGCGGCCGACACCTTGACCAGGACTTTCAACAAAGTCGGCGCGCTTCACTACAACCCGTACACCGAGCCTGCCTGGCGGTCGGCCGTTGCTGCCTACGAGCGAGCAATCGGTCCTGCGGAGGACGCGGTCGCGGAAAAGCTACGACGCAGGCTTCAGGATTCAAGTGGAAAGGCAATGCGTGGCCTGGAGTGCTTTTTTTCTGCATGCAGTCTGTGATTTTTGCGCAAGATAGGTTTTTAAAATTTTTGCTACAGAACTCTCGCAGACACGCAAAAATGCTCCTGCGTCTTGCAGACAAAATTTTGCTTAGTTCCTATTTTAGTTTGTTTTTTAGCTTATTGGAGTTGGTAATCTTCTGTAGTTAAGTTCTGTTTGCTTTGGTTTAATTTTCTTAAACACGACATTTACGATTTAATGGTCGTTGGTCCCGACGTTTCATACTACCTGAAAATTGTATCAAAGCGACATTTAAAATGGCACACGATGTAACTCCGCCCATGTATACTGGCATGCGTCTGTACGCATGCGCACACTGTGTTATCGAATCCTAATCTTGAACGACTTCTGGGCAGGTTCATCAACTCATGCATGAGTTCCATCGATACAAGGAACTGATCAAACGACCGCGGATAAACCAGGCTCTAACTGCTGAGCGAGAAACTCTGCTTGGTCTGCTCACCAACTACGCGAAGGTGAAGCGTTGTGAAGCGCTTTCTTGAATGTTGAAAGTGGAGTAGTGAGGACGGGTTTGCGCTGAGGATAAGCCCAGCTATAAGGCCGAGCAAAACTTGCGAATTTGATCCACTCTGAAGAAATTCGCCGGCCTCGCTCTGCTTGCGCCTGAGACAGCAGTAACATAATTTTATGCCCTGAGAGAAACACTCGGCCTCGCTCCAGCTGGAAGTGCGTCACAAACGGTCACGATTTCAAGGTCCTTGAAGTGCTTACTACTTGCAATGAGGGCAAACGAGGAAACCCAGGCGTTAGTAGTTGTAGATCGGAATGAAATGTAGAGGTAGCATCAACCAATATTTACATAAATTTTCGTATGCTGGGTTATGCAGTATGTCCAGCGAAGCTTGAAGTTTCTGCAGTTAGCTACAGCCTCTTTGGCTCAAGCACTACCTCGTTCTATACAGTAAGCTTAGTTTGCACTGCTCGTGTTGCAATCTATGCTACTTGTGTTAATTAGCTATGCGTTCAGAGTGCTCGAACCACTTCTGCACGTTCGAAGTAAAATGTTTTCTGTCTGTCAGGTAGACAACCAGTGTTTTGCTGTTTCGTGACTTCTTTTTCATGGTCAAGTTGCTTTGTTAACTGAAATCCAGCTAATCCAGAATGAAACAATGAAACAAAAACGTTCTTGATTTTAAAGTCAAGGTTGCATAAACGTGGGACTGGGTCTGGTCTGTTTTTGCTCCTTTGATAACCCAGCTTAACAGGAGCTTATTTAGGAAACGTATTATTGACTAAAATAATGCAATGTTAACTCTTTTCAGTCTGGTATTAGTTTGTGTAAGCACAGGGTGACATTCTGATTCGTGTTTTATCAGCTAATTGCTGCTAAAACTCAACCGTAAAAATGGCGTACTGTACATCCATGCTTTATTTTATAAATTTCCTTACAGGGATGACGACGCAGGATTTACTCTAATTTCAACCTGTTTCACAATGTTGCCGTGGACGCATTGCCGCTTCCACCTTGTCTGGGTTTGCTTTGAATCATCTTGGCTAAGTCACAGTACGAGCCGGCCCTAGATCATCCGCTTCATTACACTGTTCTCACGGGATACTTTGTTACAGACATTAAAGAGCGAATTCAAGCAAAGGTCACGTGACGGGGCTCCTAACAGCGCCAGTTTAAATGGAAAGAACTTGTCGGACGTGGTCAGCAACATCATCTGGATTCGGCAACTTGAAGCAAAGGTTTGATTCTGTTTCTTCTCGTGCTTCGTAAACACAACATGCAGACGACGCAGGGGCACCTGATATACCAAACTTCAGTGTTTCATGCAAATTGCGTTTCGTAGTTTCTGATCCACTGCAAACTCACAACCCTGCATCTATTTCGGCCAAACCTCCACGAACTCTCGGCTCGTCCTTGCAACTGCGCGTTGCCAACTCAATCGTGTCGACCTCTATCGCAGGTCGACGACGTCCTCAGATCTTCCACTGCTTTGCTCAGCGGCTTGTCCGGCTTCGATCGATTCAAAGAGGTTTGCGTGAAGTTGCGCGACGAGATGGAAGCCCACCGACAGGACTTGTTCCAGTCCTGGTCCGAGTACATGACGTCCGCTCTAAACGACCCCAGCGACCCGGTCAGGTGAGCTGAGTACTAATTCCTATTCAGCTGCGTCGTTTTTGCTTCTTCATGTGCATTTTGTTGCCATCTACTGTTCTGGTGACCAGTGCGTCCAACTGCAGCGCCGTATATAGGATAACGCATAAAACGTTTTTGTGTTACCTGCATTTTCTGAAAACAGCTTGCAGAACAGTAGCAAGGTTATGGAACTCGACCACCGAGACGGTCGCCTGACAGTCCATTATTCCGATCGCACGGTGTCGCTGCTGCGCGAAGTCAGGCAACTGGCTTCTCTCGGTCATCGCATCCCGTCGAAGTTGCAGAGCGCAGCGAACCACGCGCAGAAGTTCTACAAGCACGCAGTGATACTGAAGCAGGTGGGTTTAGGCTAAACCTTAATCCTTGTGAATATGAGGCCGCTTCAGTTTGTCGATTTCGCGTCGAGCATGTTCTTCTCGCCTGGACGATTGTTGATGAAGAATATAATAAGGCAATCCACATTGCATTGCGCTTACACAAGTTTTTAATCAAGAAGCAGGTCTTTATGCTAATTCAAAACCATCTCCTACTGCACTCCTTTCCTGGTGTTTGAGAAATCTGTTCATTTCTTATTTTACTCTAAACCTGAATTGCTGCATTGGAACGAATGTGTTTACACAAGTATCAAGCTTCACTTGAGAGGAAATTTCGATCTGGTATCAACATCAGTTCTTATAAGACACAAAAGCTCGGTGTCTTTCATAGGCTGGACGATGCACCTAATATAGCAACTGTGTTTTGTTAAATAGCAACAATTTCCATGCTCAAGTGAGCTACGACGTGCCAGTCAAGAGTTCTTGCCGCCTGGTTGGAAAACACTTGTACCGATAGATACAGTGGGAATTACATTCAGTGAACGAGCCTAGAGAAAGTGGAAGAAAACAGTGCTTGTGCAGAGCGCATGCTTTGTCCTGTAATATGTACGACAAAGAATTAATGCGTCGTGTGGTTACCACGATATTGACGTAAGTCATTCCAACACCAGGACCCCGTGCAAACAAGCGATTGCTAGACTGTGTCTTTGCACCGTTTTCGTTGCACAAGCAGAGTCATGCAGTGCTCGCTAAAAACGCGTTCATTCTTGATTCAAACTTACGATCAGATTTATTACTGTATATCAAATGCAGGTCGCTCATTTCTACAACACGATTGACCAACAGATGATACCGAGCCAGCGACCCCTCATGTTGGAATCCGCTTTAAACTTTGAGAGGATAATCAAGAAGCCAAAGGCAGCGACGAAGGTTCTCCCCTGGAATAATTTGGTTGCTTCACATTTGCTTGTTCGTTTCATGTCTTAAGCTGTTTTTGGCTTGTAGGTCGAACCAACCGCATGGCATCTGTGCAAATGCGAATTTAAATGTTTTTCTAACGAGTCTCAGTAAAGATTTATACGACTCATAATGCTTCGTTCGAAGGTATCTGGCGAGGGCAGAATACACATAACTTGGGACAAAGCCGAAGAGCTTGATGAATACATCGGAAAGTTACAAGCAGCCGCTGAAAAGCTGACCAAGGAGAATAGAAGACTGCGAAAGCAGCACACTCTTATATGTGATAAGGTTCGAACTTTGCCATTGTTCGCTGACCTGCTAGTGTCGCTGCAGACATGGGTTTGCTTGTACGCGGTGCCGATTGCAGCATATTACTTTCAGTTGCATGCTGCAACGCTTTGTTTGAATTCGAAATGGAATCGCGATGCTGTTTCTAAATTTCCTTCACACATAAACGACGACACGGGATTTCGGGGAAAAATCATCTTCTGAAAGTTTTCCTTTCAGGGAACTGTAGCTGACGTGTCACGCGTTTCTACAACTTAAGATACCGCCCGTCGTGGCTGCCTTGCTCGACAGCAACCCTGTTTTTTTCACTGACACATTTTAGTCGCTGAAACATTTCGGTCATTTGCCCTATAGTTGTATTAAAACTCGCCGTAACAGTATTCATTAGTCTATATTTTCAGACTTTGTGACCGAAATGACGTAATTTTTATCGGTCGTTTGAAAAAAAGTCGGTCTGTTACCGAAAAATCACCGAAATAAAAAACCAGCTCTAACCTCCTTGCATACGACAACAGGTCGTATCGCTGATGAGCGTCGACCTGTTGCGCAACCAGCAACGCTGGAAGGACACCTTGGCTGAGATCCGCGCCATCATGGAGGACGTGCAGCGCAAGGAGGCGGCCAACGAACCGTCGTCTGTGAGCGGTTGGCGCGCGCATTGGAACCGGCAGATCTACAAAGCGCTGGAACATCAGTACCAGATGGGACTGGAGGCGCTCAACCAGAACCTGCCTGAGATTCGGGTCGATCTGATCTTCAGGTGAAAGTCGCAGATGGGTCGTTCGTGAATTGTGTTGTTACGAGTATTTTTTTGGTGAAATGAGTCGGACAGACACGAAAAGTCATGGTTGGCTTTGACTTGACGCGTGCTTCATAGTATATTGTCGAAAAGACTTGATTTCCGTTCTTCGGAAGGATGTTTCTCAGCATTTTGCTGCTTTTTTCCCTGCCCTTTTGCTTGCCGAATGTCAGTTGACTGCTTACGAATGGGGTCACCAACACGGTGCCCGCGGGCACCAGGTCGCCCGCAAGGACCACATTGGTCGTCCGCCGGCCTGTTTTGAAAATAGCATTAAGATAATGAGTATCGTCACATAGATTAACATCATTAAAATGATAACATAATTAAAGGCAAATTGAACTAAATTTTTTATTTCAGAAGTGTGTATCAAACTAGGAGCCCTTAGCGTTAATCAATGCCGAAGAAGTAGCTCTTGGTTTCACAAAGGTTGGTGACCCCTGGCTTACAACTTTGTCCCAATCTGAACATGTCCAGCATGCAGGCTGCTGCATGCTTTCGATTTCGTCCACTCGCAACTTAAAGCAACCGTTGCTTTCTCAAAGCTCGAAACATCATTCAGTGCTTTAAGTCGGTCTACGACCGAAGAGCACACGCCAGCAAGTTTGAAAGATGCCTCATCTACTGCATGCAGTCGTTTTTTTATCTGATCGGTTGTCCGATTTCATGTTTTTCAGACAAGGAAGGCTGCAGTTCCGTCCCGCGTTCGAGGAAATTCGCGCGAAGTTTTACCGCGAAATGAAGCGCTTCATCGCCATTCCCAACCAGTTCCGCGGTGTGACCGGAAGTGGCGACGACCCGGTTGCGACCGGACAAGTCGTGTTTCCGGTTATGATTGATCGGAACGCCGATAGCTTTTACACTATCTACAGCAAAGCCGAAGACTTGTTTAGGTAGGCTCGGATCAGAGCGCTTTGAGAAAGGCGGTGCGACCCTCCGAGGTCTTATCCTCACGTTGCTGGTATTGGACAGCGCTGCCGGCGCGATCATTTTAACAGCAGACTCGTTTGCCATGCAAACTTGTTGTGTTCGTATTGTTTTCTTGATCATTAAACTGCGAAAATATACGAGGAATGCCGATGTGATAAAAAAAAATAAATGAAAAGAAGATATCGGCGAAAGTCAAACGCGTTCGAGCAACAACAACCAAAAAACAAAGGTGCTGTGAAACTGAATAACCAAACAGAGCCAGTGATGTGATTTCTAATATCTTGCATCTGTCTACTGGGATAATGATTTATTGTACTCGCATTGCCTTTCTGAAATAGACCGGGGAAAAGCATTGCCTCTTTAAAGGCGTTGCTAACGAGAAACAGTGTTTAGATGGCGCAGAGTTGTGCTCGTAGAAGCCGAAATCTTTGTGAAATTAATGGCTTGTGTATGATGTTTCCTATCTGTAGATTTCGTGTAATTAAGACTATTACTTCTGAGCGTTTGAATTCTTAACAGCCTTATATGTGGCCTATACGCCGCTGGCTTCTTTATTTTGGCAGACGACTTCTCGCCGTTCGTACACGCTTTGAGGAGTGGGTCGTGCTGGGGAAAGTTGACATTGAGAAGCTTGTTGCCACTCATTGCGAGACGTACGACGATTACGAGCGAAATTTCAGGATGGTTAAATTAAAAGGTAAGTTGGTAGAAGACAATGTGTTTGTAACACCATTTGAATTACAGTTTGTAGGCCCGTTAGTGGAAAAGACATTCTTTCTGGGAAGTGTTTGACTTTATTCCAAAATTACATACTTGTGATTTGTAGACCTAACTTCTACGACTCACGCATCATTTGGTTTCGTAACGTTTACTGTTCATTTATTGGCAAAGAGATATGTAAGCTGAAGAAGCACAGGCAGTGTCAGACTCTCAACGAGTCACCTATAGTCGGAGTATTTATGTGTCAGTTCTCACATCAAACAACTTCTTTAAAGCGTTGCCTGTGAAACAATACTTTCTTCTCAATGGGATTGATTCGACGTACTGTTTATCAACAGACAGCCTATCTTACGAATTTATATCCATCTGCGTTGCAGTCCCTATAGGAATGCACTGTGCAGTTTATTACCCAACTGCAGGGGTTTTTTTAAGGAAAATGTTAGGTACCCGATGTGAACCTGTAGGGACCCGATTTCTCTGACTATAGGGACCCGATTTTCTGTGATTCTAGGTACCCGATGATGATTTTCTCTGATTCTAGGGACCCGGATCGGGTCCCTAAAACGCCTTAAAAGAAACCCTGCCCAACTGCAAAACTCTGGAGCTTGTTCAAAGGTTTCGTTTCAATAAAGACTTTGCGTTCTCAGTCTTACGGTTGGAACTGATCGCCGCCAATTTTTTCGCTACTCGACGTTGCCATGTGTGGTACTGACACGTTTTTGCATCATCGCCGATGCTTCGTGCATCTTGTCCTGTTGCGCTTTGATTTCGCTTCGTCGTTTCGCTCGATTTGCGAATGTGCGCGTGTGTTAAAGATTTATTTATGGCCTTGGTAGATTGCAAGGTGGAGAGCTTGACCAAACATGCGTTTTTGCGATGAGGTTGTCCTGGTCTTATTTTTGTGGGTCACCCAAGATAACTCGAAAGTCATTCGCATCGTATTTCCACTCAGACTCCAACCGTCCATTTTTGTCTTATGACGTATCGATATGACGTATCACAGCAACGGGCGTCGGCGCGTATCAGTTTTCGTGGACAAAGTTAACGATGGGGGGTTTCTTTTACAGGCAAAGAAATCGAAAAACTGCCCACTTCGGAAAAAGTTGATTGTCTCACTGTGTCCACAACACCTGTGAAGAATGCGATCGACGATCATCTGCAACATTTCTTCGACGCCCTGATTGAGTCGCTCAGGAACCGGGTGATTACGGACGTCCGCGAACTAACCACGTTCGTCAATTCCGCCAGCGAGGCTTTGCAGACAATGCCGCAGACTATACAGGAGATAGGACTGGCGAATGCGAAGTAAGCCAATCAAAAAATTCCGTCATTAGCTCTGCATATGCGACTTCCCTACTCATTAGGCAGTACTGCATTAACCACCCGTGTTACATGCAAGTGTTTGTGCTTTCGCAGTGCTGAATGAATCGAATTGAGACTATTGAAGCATTTTCAGCCCATCCTTTACTTCCAACGCAGACGCCTGCACCAATAGTAAATTTTTGTCACTCTGAAGGTCTAGGTTGGGCAGTTTGACTGAGGTAGAAAACAGTTAGATCTATGAACTTCTTTCTCAGTTCTCCAAGTTTTTCAAGCGGAAACAGCGTTCATTTGTGTGAAGACGGATTTTTTGTTAAATGCGGAACGAAAATAAACAAAAGGCGAAATTATTTGCAAAGCCAAAATGTCATTATTCGTTTATGTCCAAAACTCCATTGCATTTACTGGAATTTTTCGCATTCATGCTACGTTAACTTTGCACTGCCCCAGCTCTGCTCGCCCCATTAGCTTTAAATGGCCCACGTTCTGCATTTCGATGGTCTCTAAACTAAACCGACTGACACCGCACGCGTTCAATTACTGTATTCGTTGCAGACACTCCGAACTGAAAGAAGCGATGCCCAACCAGCAGTCGCGCTACACAAGCGCTGAAAAGCTGGACGGGCTGCTGCGCAAGATGTGCGGGGAGGGAGTGGGCAACTCGCTGGTTGCGCTGCGATCGCGCTGGGACTCGCTCGATATACTGATGGAAAGCTTCCAGGAAGTGATTCGTGGCCAGGTCTGGGACAGAACGCTTGATTTCCTGTCGCTTGAAAACATTGGCGCGGGAGTGTTCGCTCGCAAAACTGAAGACATCGTTTTTGCTTTTTTTCATCACGTACTCGTTTCTTGAGCTTACTTTGCATGACCGCCGCAGCACAACCCTGACGGAAACGTATCAATTTCATTGATTTTCTTCTGCTTACAATCTGACTACGGGCCCAGTTCTTCGCTTTCGTTCCGGGAAAAGGCAATTTTTTAATGTTCGTACGGCGCTAAGGCCTTTCTGTATACTACTAATGCATGGCAGCAACAATTGCCGACTCCAAAGATTCTGAAAAATGTGTAACAGATTTTTAACACACTTGTCTTTTTGTGGAAATTCCATTTGCAGATGTCGGTTATGAAAAGCGGCGTGCAATCGCGTGTGGAATCATTCTTGGCTGAACTGGAAAAATTCGCCGCCAGATGGCATCAGCTTAAGCCCGGTGATGACGTCATTGAGTCTGAAGACAAAGAATTGCTTGCGAATGCAGTGAAAGCGATAAAAGAGAAAAAGGAAGAATTTAACGAATTAAACCAGACAAAAGAGCAGCTGCTGTAAGCCACATAACTTGGCTATTAAACTGTTGGAATTAACGTTTATTGTGATATTATTAGTAGAATGTTGGAATAGCGCATATTGAACACGTGTAAATTCCTTCTAGTTGAAGTAGAAATGTGGTCATACTTTGAAAAGAGAAAATATTTTAAATTTGAATGGAATTACCAAAATGAGGACGAATTTCAAACGGCCTTCAAATTTAATTGTGTCTAATGATCCAAAATGCTCATGGCTGCCTGCAATTTTGACATAATTGCATAAGTTGTCAATGCGCAAGTTTAAACAATGTAACAAAGGCAGTGGTTGGCATGTGACACACGTTAAGTTGTTTAAAACTTAAAACTGCGTGAATTAGTCTTTTAATTACGACTTTCATGCTGTTATGCTGCTCTTTTGTGTTTAGCGCTAGAATTTACACTCAGGAAACCCTCTCCGGCACCATTGTTTATCGTTGCTTCAAGTAATTACGATTGGTTGCAATTCTAAGTTTGTTTTGTGTGTTATTCATGTGATGGTGCTTTTTTGACAAGTAAGTCGTTTTTTTTTCAGGCTGGATTGCAAACATTTCGAACTCCCTGCCCCTGACTTCATGATGGCCGACGAATTAAGGGTTGATCTCGAAGGCATAGAAGTGACGTGGTCGCTGTTTGAAGATTTCCGCAGCGGCTTGGAGGAAATGTCGAGCCAAGACTGGATCACTTTCAGGTGCTGCGCGCTTGCCGCTGGTCGCGTAACACATGAACAGTGGGTGCCCCTTGATATCGATATCATTTGACTCGCTTTCTGTCGCCGCAAATAGTAAGTTGTGTTAATATCTTAACTATTTTCTTTCAAAGAGGAAAAACTCACTTGTTCGAAGAGTTTCTCTTCTCGTGGGAGGATCGGCTTCGACGCGAAGACAAAACAATGATGACCGTCAAACTGTTGAAAGATATCGCTGTATACAAGGTTAGATCAGCCGTTGAATCGCCTGCTTTCCGGTATGCTCGAAGGTCATGTTTTTAGTATTTAAATATTTGTACTGTAGTTGCTAGTGACGTAAACAGAACCTTGATGTTACTGCGAAATTTAACAAATTTTGTTAGGCGTTTATCGAAAACTAGACCAAAAGAAAGTAACAAGGCCAAGCCCAATACAATTTAGAAAACCCCAATTCATAGGTCATGCAGACAGGGACCAGCGGATTAAGTTAAGGTCAAGGCCATTCCTTAAAACTTTTCACCAACGCTAGCAGAATATAAAATGGTTGCAAAGTTTATTCGTTTGTTCTTTTTTGTCTCGTAGCCAGCGTAGTTACAGGGTTGCGATTTCGAGCTGCAGCTTAACTTGGAGATTTACCCCAAAATTGAGCTGAAAATTTTATTCGTTATCGACGCTCGGTCTTAATTTGCACAGGAGCTGGTCCCGGTCTTGAAATACGTCAGAGGCGAGCATCTGTCCCACGACCACTGGTTGGACCTATTTCGTCTAATTGGCATGCCCAGGGGAACCACCTTGGAGCGTTTCACTTTCAAGGACGTCCTCTCCGTCGCACCGGCGATCGTCGCGAACGTTACGGAGCTGAAAGTAAGTTTCCGAATTGTGAAAGAATTTCTTCCCGCAGCGCGTTATGCAGCGTCGAAGTTCAAATGTTTCTATGGCGCCAGTTATATTACCACCAACTGTCGCGCGTGCATATCAGATAAAATGCGCGAGCCGCCGTTGTGTCAGTATGTTGTGTTTAGACATCACAGCTTTTGAATGCCTGCGATCAGTGTTCAGGCGCAATGCCTTTGACATAGTCCTGTGCAATCATTTGAGATGTGTGTGTCACTCGTTCACCGATGACACTTTTGCTTGCGGTAACTAACGCGGCGAATCACGTTTACCGGTGATTCCCCTTTACCAGGAACTGAACAGCCGAGCTCAAGGCGAGGTGTCGATCAGAGAAGCGTTGAGAGAACTGGAACTGTGGGGTGTCGGTGCGTCGTTTGTCTTCACCGAATACCAGGACAGCGCAAACAAAACTCTGCGCTTAATCAAGGAGTGGAAAGATCTGTTGAACGAGGTGATGTTTGACGCGGTGTGGTCTTTTGTAAAGACTGCAAGCATTCTGGTTGAATTGGAAAATTCAGTAAACAAAAACGAGCTCAACTGCTCTTAAAAGCCCAATGACGTAACAAAAAAACACCTCACGAAAATTGCGAACACAAAGTGTAATCCTAAACAAAAGACACTTCTTTTCATGGATTTGATCAAGCTTTATCGTAAGCATGTATGCGCGATAACGCTTGTGGTTGCCTTTTATTTTCCTTGTGCTGTAGTTACTAGTTGACACTGTAACAAATGTTCCTTTGTTTTTCGGAGGTCGGTGACAACCAATGTCTACTCCAGTCCCTCAAAGACTCTCCATACTACGCCGGTTTTGAAGACAAGGCTAGTATCTGGGACCGCAAATTGGTCGAGCTCGACGAACTGTTGCGTCAGATCAACGCCATCCAACGCAAATGGGTTTACTTGGAACCAATTTTCGGCCATGGGGCCCTGCCTCGGGAACAAGCTAGGTTCTCTCGAGTGGACAGTGAATTCCGGTAAGACGCATATTGCCGATGGAAGTTTAGACAAAATTGATGTCTTTTTTCAGAATACGTTTTTGGGTATTTTACTGCATTACCGTTTGCAAGTACTTCTAGGCGGTGTAGTTCAGTTTATTTCTGCATCGCGACCAAACACGGACTGCTCAATCAGGAATGCAGGGACAGGAAGCGACGGCCGTGGCTGTCATTCAGTCACCGCCCCCGCAAGTTCATGCATAACAAGAAAATACCAGTGAAACATTATAGTGAAAAACAAATTAATGCAAATATCACTAGAGACGTTGCACTAAGTTAACAACACCAAATATTGAACAAATCAGAAATTACACTTTGAGTCCAATCAAATTCAGTTTACAACTGCAGCAATCTGTATCCCTCAGCCTACATATCTGCCACCGCTCAAAAATACGTGGTAGTTCCCGGTAAAATCAATATCGTGGCCCAAGGCCGTAGATGGAGAGGAATTTACAGTATCTCTAGTTAGCACGCTATCGTGCGCTTACTCTTTCCCTACGTCGTGTCCTGGTGCTGGCGCTTCGTTACAAATGTAATGGGGGGGTCAAAAGTTTCTTCCAGCGGTCTCGACTTGCCTTTAGGCGCGAAAACTGCAATCTACTCTAAAACAAATGCCCGGTTCTCTGCGCAGAACTATTATGGCGGACGTTTGTCGCGACGGCAGAGTTCTGTCGATCGTGGGTCGGGCCGGGCTGCGCAACCAGCTCAGTTCGATGCTGGATCAGCTGCAGCGATGCCAGCGATCACTCAACGAGTATTTGGAGGAAAAACGCGACGCTTTTCCGCGATTCTATTTCATCGGCGACGACGACTTGCTCGAAATTCTGGGACAGGTAAAGAACGTGGCTGTTCAAAGGAATAAAAAACAGATTTGTGCTTTGTTGTAAAGTTTTGTGAAACTGGCGTCTTTTTCTCGGTGAGCAGCATTATTCCGAAAGTTCCCTTTGCATTTTTAACACATTAGCTACTAACGTCGATAAAGCGCAGTCGTGTGGAACAAGCTTTCGTATCGCATCATAGCTGGCAAGCCACTGACCTGATAAAAGCTCTTCGTAGCAATCAACCAGACCACGGGATGCTGGCTGGTGGAGAAATGTATTCCGCGAAAGATGAATGACTTCTTCACAAATGAAAAATATTGTTTTTTTGTTGTCATCGGTTGAGCAGTTCGCTTTTTTCAAGTTTTGTTGAAGGGAGTAAGTTGTGACTTCAAAATTTTTGAAGTTTAATGAAGTCTTCACTCAATCAAATCCTTTACGAAGAAAGCGCGAGCATAGCGGCATTAACAAACAAACAGCGATATTTGCAGATATTTTACGCTGCTATGATTAAGTCCGCTGTACATAGTGTGGCGTATGATGTGCTTTCCTAACGCCACACGAAACCACAGAAGCATTTCAAACTTAAGGCGCGAAACGACACCCGGAATTGATTCCAAACAATCTTAACAAATGTTTTTGCCTTTTGACAAACAGTGCCTGCGTGCGCGCACTCGCCTTCCTGGACAAAAGAACGCTTTCTAAATCGTGTAACTTGGCAAGAAAAATCTAGAAGACTCACACATTCGTAAATGAGCCATCACGTCACCGACCGTGATTGGGTTCTCCGACTGTTTTTCATGAGCATGTTAACTTGAAAATTGCCACGTCTTATCACTTAGCAAAGTATTACTTTTCACGTTTTCTTTCGACAGTCCACCAACCCAACAGTGATCCAGTCACACCTGAAAAAACTTTTCGCTGGAATCCACTCGGTCCAGTTCAGTGACGTAGAAAACTCTGGTCAAAAACAGATCGTCGCCATGAAGAGTTTGCACGGGGAGCACGTTCCGCTTGAGAAAGCCGTGGACGTCACCGCTGACGTGGAGGTAAATGCCGATTTTCGTATCTGTTGATACTGCAGACGATAACCGGTGCAACTCTCGTAACCCTGTATAAGTTTAACGTCTTAAGCTTTAAGTGCAGGATGTTTTTTGGTGCCAAGTATCTCTTCATTTTGCTATATACCTTTTGGAGTTCAACTTTTATTTTATGCAAAAAATCGTGACCTTGTTTTTTCTTGTACAATTCTCGTGACCTTGTTTCATTCACGCGGCTTCCCAACGTGCAGGAATGGTTAATGGACCTTTCGGAACAAATGAAAGAAACACTGAAGGATTTGTTGATGAAGAGCATCCGGTCTCAAACCCAGGATCCCAATTCCTTTCCTTCACAGGTTAGTGCAGAAGACTCGTGCGGCAAACATGGAAAAATTGCACGCTTGTTTTTAAAAACTCGTCACCGCGTTTGGCAGCGTCTACAACGACCGTCACCTAGCAACCTGTTGCTCAATGGCGTTGTTTCTCGGATTTCGTAGACGGAGAACCTGACTTTTTAGTGCATTTGCAGATTCTCTGTCTTGGTGAGCAAATAGCGTTCGTTCGCAGCTGCGAGGCGTCGATCACTGAACATAAGTTGTCGCAACTACAATCTGACCTCACACGCAAGCTGCAATCCTACACTTCCATCTACATAAACGCACAGGAGTTGGGAGAAACCGGTTCGTGCTAGTTGTTTGGGACTTATTTGACGGTGCTGTCTGACAGGGCAAGGGTCTGTGCAAGCATTCGAAGTAGAGCTCAACCGATACATCGTTCATGCCGATATAAATCGGCCGATATGATGATGATGCCGACATATAAATCGGTAGATTTGCTCATGAAAGCCACCACGTTAGTTTTTCGAGAGGAGTGTTCGGTTGCTCAGCCCAAGTTGCTACCGTCTTTAATTTATTAGCGCTAAGTCCCTGTCCTGTTCCTTATGGCACACAGCTATCCGACTATTTGAATTAGTGCTTAATGCACAGTCTGGTATGTATTTGATTTGCTACCGAAGTAAACCGGTTTATGACGCAACATGCGCCTCGTGGTAAGTTTCCATCCAGGTAGCAGTGACTGACAGCGAAGAAATCACGGCCAGCGCTGTGGTGTTTGACTCTCTTAATGAACCACGTCTGCGCGGAATTTGGTGTTGTACGATTCCTCATCCCAGGGAATTGTTTGTGTCCATAGTTTTGAACGAGCCTTGCATTGGTGTTTTGCCGACTCATGAAATTCGTTTTAGCTTTGCCAACGGCTTAACTTTGATTTTTAAATCATTATTTTGCAGAAACGCAAACATATATGTGTATTTCTTCATCTGTGTGCTATTCCCGTTTTCTTCCGAGTTGGTAATGTGCGTTGTAACATTTTTAAACTGTGGTTTGGGTAATGCAAAATTGTCAGCATTTGTTGTCGGCAATGAAAAACATCCGTATCGACCCAAAAGCGTTATCGGCTGAGCTCTAATTCAAAGACACCCCATAACGTACCCTCAGGAAAACATAACATGTAGTTCTGCTCTTGGTTTTGGTATAGTGTGAAGATAAATGGAAATCATTGTTAGACTCATTTTATTATTAAAGCCGTGTCTATTTTTCTCCAGAAGCTGATCCGTATTGAAGTCTTTCCTAATGTTTCATTGGTTCTAAGATGTTATTTTGTGGGGTGTTAATCGTGCAACTTTTCAGTGGTGTGTAGATCCGACTTATACTGAACTGTAGGGTAGACTTAGAAGGGTTGGTTTGTGCATAATCGAGACATTCTGCAGGTTAGTTCTGATTAAAGTGATGTTGAAAGCTTAGCATGAAGTTGCAATAGAATACTGTAACTTTTTGAATCTCCTGTTGTTTGCGTTTTGTAGCAGATAGGTAGGCATATTCTAAAAATTCATACGTTTCAAAAGAATTTGGTTGAGTCTGAATGTCATAGAAACCAAACGGAAATGCCCGTTGGCACTTCTGCACTTTTAAAAAGCGTTTCGTATTTTTGGCATTATCCATCGAAGAGAAAATGCTGATTTTTTAGTCATAGTTACGTTATTTTTTCTAAAAATGTATGCTATTTCATGAATCAGAGGCGCAAGTTCTCGACCTAAAGTTGAAATCTCTCATTCTGGACGTCATCCACAACATTGACGTGGTCGAACAGCTCATTAAGTCTGAAGTTCGTAATACCGCTGACTGGTCATGGCAAAAGCAGCTGAGATATTACGTCCAAAACAAAACTGAGATGAAGATGGTCGACGCTAAGTTCGACTATACCTTCGAATACCAGGTGTGATTTTGAAATAGATTTTGTCAATTGGTTGCAATGGTCTTTCTGCTAAATTGCCGTTGTTTCCTACCGGTCGGTGAGGCTCCAGCCCAGTGCTAAACCATGGTGTTAGATTATCTTTAGCAGAGAGATCGCTTTCATTAGTGAACTGGACATGCTTAAACTATTCAAAGTCAGGGTTGATTAACCTCGCCTGTTGGTCAAGTTCACCGAGTGAGATATTCTTTGTTCTACTCCTGTGGTTCCTACACTTTTTCTGACGTACCATTTGTGGGTAACGTACTGTCGCCACGTACCACCTTGTTCCAGGAAAACTCATTCAACCAACTACAATTCAAAAAGCTTAGAAAACTAGACTTGACATAAAAGCGACATGTACAAAATGGCGGTGAGAAATTCTTAATGGCCATTTTTTAAAACCAATAAGACAAATACGCAAACATGTGGGAATTTATTAACAGAAGCCGATCATTAAAAGCTGTGACTATATATTTTTTGTGGAGAAAAACAGAAAGTAGGCCTACTCGTGTACCACCTTGAAGGCCTTCGCGTACCATTAATGGTACGCATACCACAGTTTGGGAACCACTGTTCTACTCGGACGTTTTGGAGTTGCTCAATGCCTTTCTGCGGAAACTTGGACATCGAGCATCTACGGATGAGGTTCGCGGTTAACTTCGCATCAGTTTCATACATTTGAACTGCGTGATCTACTATACGTTGTTCAACAATCGTGCTTCTACTGTACATGCAATTGGCATTCGAGATCTCAATATTTTGAATTGGCACCGGCTTAGTGGTCCACTTGGTTGAACACGCGCCTCCAGTGCTGGTAGGCTGGGTTCTATTCCTGGTCGGGCCATACCTTGAAAAACAGCACTTGCGGTCCGTCCAGCCTCGTGCTCGGCGTTGGTGGTTGGGTGCAACGGAACTTCTCACGCGCGGTGCTGCCATTGACTCGACACCAATGCAGCATTCACTGCGAAAGTAGCCGCGTGGCCAACGGCGCAAGCAAGCGGAAATGAGCGCCGCTGACCACTGGTGAAACTCCGAAAGGAGTACAAAAGCGAATATAACGAAACTGCAGTAAACAGAATATTTTGAATTGTTTTTTTTGCACCAATGTGTTGATGCAATCTCTCCTTTTAAGGGGTAAGGTTACGCAAGTGGACAAACGCTGCTGTGGCAGACTTCTTAGAAGTAGGAGTTATGTATACCTGCGGATAAGCAATGTGTTGGTCTGTTCTTAAATGATTAACAATCTCTTAGTACCTTTGTCTTCAGCGACCTTTTATTAGTAGTACCTCTTAATCGGGGCGCATTTAGAAATGATTTAATGCGAACTGATTACAGAGCTGTTATATGTTTTGGTTTTGTTATGTTTCAAAGGGAAATGCACCAAAGCTGGTGCACACACCTCTTACAGACAAATGCTATCTCACTCTTACGCAAGGCATGCACATGGGTTTGGGCGGAAACCCGTATGGACCGGCTGGAACCGGTAAAACAGAATCTGTCAAAGCTTTGGGAGGACTTTTTGGCCGGCAAGTGTTGGTGTTCAACTGCGACGAGGTGAGGTTGTCCAGTGATGAGGTCTGGCGAATGTTTATAGTCGTTCATAGTTCACAGAAAATAGTGTTTGATGGAAACGCACGAAGCAAAGTGCTCAGGGAACGGAAGCGTGAAGCAAACCTTGCTTTGACGTCTTTTCGCAGCAATCGTAAAGGCATGCTTGCTGCGCGGTTTGTTAGTACAAGTGGGTGGAATGGGAAGACGCGAGTTGATATTTGTATGCGTTGCGTTAAATCATGTCGCGTGATAACGGGTGCTGAGTCGAACGAAAAAACTCCCCAGACACTTTCACGAGCAAAACTAAACAAAGTGTGGGATACCTGGCGTTTTAAGGTTTCTGAATCCGTGATGCATGAGTCAGGCCACCCATGTTTAGCATGTGAACGATTTCAAACATGGATGACGCTTCATCGGTGGCTTCAGCGAACAGCTTGCAACCGACTTCGTCAGCAGCACTGTTGCTTTTGTCACTTTCAGGGAATTGACGTCAAGTCGATGGGTCGGATATTCGTCGGTCTGGTCAAATGTGGCGCGTGGGGCTGCTTCGACGAGTTCAACAGACTCGAGGAAGCGGTGCTGTCCACCGTTTCCATGGACATCCAAGTCATTCAGGCTGCTCTGAAAGGGAAAGCCCCTACCGTGGAACTGCTAGGCCGGACGGTAAGCGACTTTCGAAGTGTCGCGTTTCGGCAGATCTTGACACTTGTTGTGGCGACGCTGCGTTCAGTGAGTCAAACTCATGATCCCTTTGCGTGAGTCCTCAACATGCTGCTTTGCATGCGCAGGTGGACATCAACCCCAACTCTGGCATCTTCATCACAATGAATCCAGCGGGTAAGGGGTACGGGGGTCGACAAAAGCTCCCCGACAACTTGAAGCAGTTATTCAGGCCGGTGGCCATGTCGAAGCCGGACAATGAGCAAATCGCCGAGGTTGGTTGAAAGGAGGAAAAATTTTGCAAGTCAGAAAAGGCCCAGGATTGGTGTGCCTGCGGTGTTACGTATGAGATGCTGC
>JGI24159J19872_10000642_pt1 | contig 33148 bp, 23 predicted proteins | sample Ectturendosymbi4_FD_19872 | JGI IMG/M metagenome (IMG submission 19872) | reverse complement strand
GTTACCTGCGTTAAGTTACTTAACAGCCACGTGTGAAGCAATTTTGTCAGTGAAAGAATGAAATCGTAAAATGAAAATCAAGCAGAGGAAACGTACACAGTAGTCATAAAAGATTTGCGTAGTGCGTATATCACTGACCAGAAAACAAAGTCAGTTTATTTTAAATTGAGGCCCTTGCCCCCCCTTAGTTACGCCACTTCCGAATACTGTTTATACATTTTTTATTTTTAGGGTCTGAGGGGGGCATGGCACAGTGGCCCTCCCTCCGTACGCTAGTGATGACAAGCTACTTTCCAATTCAGTTTTCACATTCATTATGTTCGAAAGTTACATAGGTGAGCTCTGTCTTTCTACGTTACGGTGAAGTTTTAATAAAAATTACTGCCGCTGCATTTAGAAACGGCAATCTGTCATCAAAATATCTTACGATTGTGGTAGGCGCAGGCAAAAAGACAACTGAGGCCACTGCTATTGAAAAAAGCAATCAGGCCTGCAGATAGGAGCTTTGAAATTTCGCCTAGTATAACATTACTTTGTACGGTAATAATCATATGCAGATACGGAAACTCAGATGAGGCGGTAAAACCAACTGCTTGGGAAGGGTAAAAATCAGTCAAAGGCAAGTTTTGTACCGATCGAAATTTTCTTCTGAGCGTGATCGTCACACAAAACTTAAAATTGCTATTTGCTGTTGACAGAGAAGAAATCCCGTCTCCGTCGTACCACCATATTAAAAATTTTTTAATAAATTTGTTCATGAACGTTTGCCTACAGCTTTTTGGTTCTGGGCTGTCATTTCCGAAATGAGCCTGAGCAATCCTCTTGTGGCTTGAACAGTTAATCATTTGCATAAACGTTCAGTTTTCAGAAATATAGGAAAATGTATGAAAACCTTGTAGAATATTCCCTACTCTCTTGTTTCTATTTGAACAACTTTTTATGCTTGTGAGGGCCTAAGTAAACCTGCTAAACGTTTTTGTTCTCTGGCAGCTTCCCACTTAAAACTACATGCAACTATATTTCATTCAAAACTCGTAGTAGCTGCAACATTTTGGGAAGTCCCACACAAGTAAACAAACTGTTCTAGTTTGAACGATTTGGTACAAGCTTTCGCAATGTGACCAACTTTTTGTCTGCGTGGGAAGTCACTTAACGTAATAAAATTGAGCTCTTTGATTGAAAATCGTTCCACACGCCGTTGCATTTTATTAATTATTTGTTTGTTCAGTTGTTAAAAATAGGTCAGGCCAAGGTGCAATGCTTATTCATGCTGCTTGCAACAAGCTTGACTGCTTTTCATGGCATCTCGGCGAAACGTGTTCACGGCTTCCGTTATCACTTAAACAAGGCTTGTAGCGAATGATTCCCACGAAGCGACTTGTTGCGGCAACTAAGTTCGAATTTTAAAGCAAGCTTGGAGTATTTGCTGAGATGGTCGCAACAAGCCGCAGTCGCAAGAACGCGGTAAGTACCTATAAGTTGTTAAGCCTTTTTCCAATCAGACTGCGTACCACACTGAACGCTTCGGTGGTATTTACCAGCACCACACGCATCTCTAGCTGCTCGCACCGCGTTCTCCTACAAAGCCATTACGCAGCGCTTTTGCAAGCAGAGGCTTTTGTACAATGGTTGCTTGTATTGGGTGTGACTGTTTCTAATGACATTGCACTGGGAAGTTGTGACAATTGCATGACGTTTTGAGCAGCATTACGGCCATAAGCAGCAATACCGAATGTTTATATACGAATAGAATCGGTTGCAGAACATTACTTTCCGCTGTGTCCGAGAAAAAGTCAGTTATGTAATTACTTCGTAGTCGCAATCAGGGCGTCCCTGGCCTTCAGTACCAAAGGGTTTTCATTCAAAGGATGAAAAACTTTTTACCTCTTGGGACTTACGTCCCTTAACCATTGCAACGAGTAAAAATCTAAGATGATGAGCTGCAATGAAATTCTTTTGGAACAATTAGTAGGATTTTGAACTGGGATTATCCCGTGTTGTCTGAACATCTCAAATTTCCGGTTCCATGAAACACGCTTGTTCTGTGCCTGGCCAGAATATCCATCGCAAAGCAGAACTCGCGACAGAGCGTACAGTGGGTTAACAATTGTTGAGCTATTCAAACCTGCTTTGTCGGTCAGTGAAAAGCGTACTTACTTAAGAAGCCGGGAGTGGCCTCCACCTCGATACCGGCCAAATTTGCTATACCCTTGAGCAGGTTTGCCAGATGAAAATGAAAAAAAAGCCAAGCAGTGCTAAACAGAGGCCACGAAAAGGCCAAACCGAATGTTTAAAGGCCAGAAAAAAGCCAAACTGCATTTGCGGTATTGTCATTCCTTTGTCACAAAAAACATTTAAATTACAAGAATATCAAAAATGTTTTTCTTCGAAATTAAGATTAAGCCTTGCTTGGCATTGTACTGGAGCTCATTATTGATGCTACTCTGACTTTTCATGGTTTGTGAGATTGCACACCATGGGTAAAATGGTGCGACCGCTTGCATACTGATCCATCGGCAGCTTCCTGAACCCACACGGAAGTCATCTCCCATTCACTCTTGTAGTTACGACCAAAATCATTGCAGCCTTTCCACTTCTCGACGTCACTGTCGCAGAGACGCAGACCTGTCTGCAGGGGTTGAGCTTGCTCAACGCCTACAACACAATACACGCTACACAGTGCAGCGAGTGCACGCATTTCCAGTGATTACACAAAATATTACTAATATCAGAACGTGGGCGTCGATCACAAAAATTTTGCAAATGTGTTGCCGCAAAAAAATGGTATAATAGTATTTGCCTTCATAGGAATCTAATTCAGCGAAAAAGGGCCAAAAAAGAGCCAAAATAACTTTTTAAGGCCAACCTACTTGAGATGAAGTCAAAAAAGGCCACAAAGCCAACCAAAATTTTTTAGGCCAACCAACTTCAATCGAGGCCACATTTCTGAAATTTGGCCTAAGACGGCCAATCTGGCAACCCTGTCCTTGAGCAGCGCAAAGACCAGCGCTTGTGACTGTAAGCGCTTTACTTCGTGTCCATTGACAGTAAACGTTGGACGACGAATAAATGACACTTGAACCCCAACCGCCAAGCAGCGCATGGACGTGACGCCACGCTAAAAGGATCAAATACTGAGAAGTTTGCACGTGCATACTGTGCGATTCGTTAAAGCCTCATAAGTACTTTTCACGGGAAGCCGCAAAGCTGCATCCTCGAAACATCGGCTGTTTTTCGCACATGTTGGAAGTACAACCACGGCTTCGTGGTCTTTGGCGCGTGCTGCATTATTTTACTGACAGTTCCGCATTTGTGCATAAAAAAATAAGTTTAGCTGCGTAGATTGTGCAGTACAACAAAAAACTTTTTTGTGGAGAAAGTTGGTTCACTGTAAATGTAGCATTTTTTATCAAGGCGGTTGAAGTTTTGCATCAAACCGAATTGCAAAATACTTTGAACAATGAAAAGTTTTACGCAAATGACGTGCCTAATTTTTCTCGGAACGTTTGGGAAAACCCAGGAAATGCACCTTGCATGTATAAAAGCTAAGCGCATACTATATCCATTTCCAAAAGAGTGCTGCCGCGATTACCTGGGGATTTTCCCAAAATCAATCCTTTAAAGCAATGGTTCTTAACCTGGGTTCGATCGAAGCCCTAGGGTTCGACGGAGTCGTATCAGGGGTTCGACGAAGGTCATCTGAAACATGACTGAAAGCGTGGGACTACTGCATAATTAAATATAAACTGTTCAGTGATTTCATTTCCGTGACCCACTTTTACTTTCTGTTATATTGGACAAAAACGGATTTCGACATCAGCTTGGAAAACTACGTAAGGATTCGGCGTGTTTGTAAAAGTTTAGAACCACAGCTTTAAAACCTCCTGCCGTCTTCTCGTGATTTCGGTATAATTTAGCGTGAAAATTATTTCAGATTGCAGTTCGAAAAAGAACCTATTTTGTAAATGGGAAAGCGATTTGGATTTTTGATGTATTGCTTATGTGTTTGTGACGTTTCACAACTTCAACAGAGCTTTTACTTTTCGTTTCATATTTTGCAGCCTTCGACAGAGGCTGATCACAGAACCGGCATGGTCTGCACTTCAGGCGGCAGGAGACATATACTCGGCCTAGCCCAGGCTATTCGTGAGAAGGCCTTTCAGTCGACCACACCACTGTCGGAGAAGAATCACAATTTGAGCGCACGCCATGGAAAGCGCGAGCACGTCAGCGATCCACAGTTGCAGGTGATTGCGCATGTACTGACATACCTGACTGCCTCGACCTGACGGAATAGAGTAGGTACACGGGTGATTGGCAGTGGTAGGTAATTTTTGAGAAAACGCACGTCAGTAGACACCGCTGTACTGAGTGATGTGTAAACGAAGAAGCATTTGCGTTGCGTTTGTATCAAGAAACGTCTACATACTGTGTTATTCCTTAGTTCGTTTATGATATTATGATGCAACGAGTTGAAACCTGACAAAGTATAGTAACAGCGTTTGTCTTTCACGGCAAAGATTTTAAAAGCTGCGGCAAGGGTGTGTTGCGTTTAAAAATTAGTTTCGTAATACTGTGTTATTGTCGTCGAAATTAGCAAAGCATGCAGTGAGCATTGGCGGCATATTCTTGTTAAAAGCGTTTCAAACCTAACATGAACGTGCAACATAATTGACAATAAACATGCTAAGCAATGCATAAACACGAAATTTATGGTTGAAAATAAAACTGTACCTTCCTCACGCAAATCAACAAAAAATCATCGTTTAGCTTTGCACGGAACCAGTACACTCGCTGCTGCCTGACATTTTTGAAAGGGCATGGTGCAAAGGGATAATAGGGAGATGAAAATCCGATGCACTTTACTTGTCTTCATGGTTTCCGGAGGATTATTTTCAAGAGATGAAGGGGAGATTTGGCGAAATTGAAACAAAGACTCACAGAAATCAAATATAGGAAAAACACTTTATGAGGTCTGTTGATCTATCACTTACGTCAAAAACCTTTTCTTACAGAAATTGTCAAGAAACCTATGCAGACGTAAAAAATTGATTAGTTTACTAGAGCCTTGTTGCAAATTGTCACAAAGATGTTTTCCGATGAGGAAAAGCTTGCTCTGTCCTTGCCTGCTGAGTGTGAGCATGACAGTCGTGCATTTGTTTGAGACCTTTAGATAATTTCGATGAGTTTTTATGACCAAAATGTTAATTCTGAGTGTAGCAATGCAGATTTTGTACGAAACCTTTCATCAGATTTCGTGGACCGAAACAATAGGGCGGTGGTTCTGCCGTTTTGTAAACCGAAGTGATATCGGAAGAATTCACCTTCATACAACGAGTTTCAGATAAGACAGAACGCAAACTGAAACCACATCGCAATGTTTATGTGCTTATAACGACGGAAAAAGCAAAGGTGACAGAAACATTTCAGGTTTCATTTACAATAATTTCCCTGCAGTCGGTCGTTGACAGGCATATTTTCGTGTTGGAGCCTTAAAAGCTTTAAAATACGTTTCTGGGATGTCCAAGCGAAAAGAGATGGTTGACTCATATTACCATAGGCAGTTGATGCGTCATACCCAAACAAAAACTATTTCACGTTTAGAGACCCAGGTAGTTGTTGGGAAATGCTTTTCAGAACGTATTAATTTACCCAACAATTGTTAATCGCTCTTTCCATTCTTAAACACTGGTGTCATCACGCTTGCCAAACAATGCGCGCATTCCAAGCGATTGTGATTGCTGATCGGCAAACATAATAGTAAGTCGGGATGGATTCGAATAGTTACATTCCTTTCACTGAAAGGTAGTGGTTGGGCGATCTCAATCATAGCGTTGCAGGTGATGAGCGAGGAAAGCGAGCATATAGGAAATAAGTATGGGTTTGTCAAAAATATATTCCACCAACTGTGACGTTTCTTGATTAGGTTTGTCAAAATACTTGGCTGATATGCAGCATTCATGGGGCGTGTCCCCGATGCCAATACTTGTGAGAAGATTGTGTTTGTAGCCATAAGTTTCCAACTTTTCAGTTTTCGCTTTAGCTAAGTGCAGCAGGCGCGGGCACAAGCAGTCAAAAGATGTGACGAGTAGAAGAAAACACTTTTCAAATTCAGCGCGAAATCCAATTAGGCGGCAATTTGCACTGGCTCTTTTGGTCTACTACCACTACAAAATTGGAGCTTTACACCACACTTGCCAATACATCTCTACTTTCTGCCGTGACTGCGGAACAAAGTGTACTACAAGCAAAAGATTTGCACAAGCATGGTATGGTTTATTCATGCATTTTTGTGACTCAAATCACGAAATAACACGAATGCAGCAAGGGCAAATACAATAACATCAAAGATAACAAATTGATTTCATGGTGATGAAAATATAAATACATCAGGAATTTCAGGTTTCGCAGTTTACTCTTTAATCGACATGTTGAATCACAAAGAGTTGGCGACAGACCACCTGGGTGAAATTCTCAGCCAGCCTTGTTGCTAGCACAAACCAAATTTTAATTGCAAACGTTTTACAAATAGTAATAATAGTAATAAAAAAGCATCAAATCAATGCCAGGTAAAATAAGCAAACAAACAACAATAAAAGAGTGGGGGAAAAGCATGCCTATGTACAGGGGGTGGGATGAGCAGCTGTAGAGGTAGATAGGAGGGAAAAGTGGCAACAATACAATATTACAGAATGTGAAAAGCATAAAATGAAGATCAGCAGAAATTCTGGCAAGATAGCAGGACGTTTTTATATTGTTTTCCAAAGGTATAAGGCGAAGAAAATTTCAAATTTTCAGGAATTTTAGACCAAAGTTTCGGACCAATGCACTTTAAAGAAAGCTGACCCAGAGACGTTTTCATTTTGGGTAAATAATTTTTTTGCAAAGAAGCTAGTCTTGTTTGATATTTGTGGACTGATGCAATCTCAGCAAAGTAATTGTCAAAGCGACTAGGTAATCCACCACTATAAAAGGAGTACATGAATTTGGCAACTGACATTTAAATTAGCCTGGTATTTCTAAAATTTTGTGCTGGAATCGAGTACAGCTGTCTTAGTTTTGTTATATTCAAGGGTTCTTACAGTTTTGTTCTGCAATCTAATTAAAAGGGAGTAATGCCGCAACAGGAAAACACAACGCAACCGGGAACACAACGCATATTAGACACTAGAATAGACAGACATGGAGTCTTAAAAAGTTAGGAATGGATAGAATGACTTACTTAGCGTTAATATAACCGCCGTCGGAGTTGTACAATACCAAGTCTAACGGCGATTGTTTTCCTTTGGTAAAGTTACTTAAGTTTTGGTGGTTTGCACCTTTGGCATGTTATCTTCATTGAACCAACTGTACGTTGGCTGCCGCCTGTCAGTACCTAAGCAGTGCGTCGGCGTTGCGGTTGTCCGGTAAATCCCTGACCTTGGCATTTGCGGCATTTGCAGCTAAAAGGTCTTGGGCAAATATGCAGAAAGCTGTCGCAGTGGCGAGTTTGTAAGCTGTTTACGGCGTTAAGCTTTATGGCTCTCGAGGATAATCGTTTTTTGACTTCGTCGTTCGAGACAATGAGTTGAGCCTGACGCGAGAAACAAGTCTGTAGTTGCGTTAAAACGATTTAAAATCTGCGTTTTCAGCCGCGCTGAACTGTAAACTTTGTGCTTTGAAAAGAGAACCAACAACAACCCCACAGTAGAGGAAAGGTTGAAAAACTTGTTCAACAGCGATACCGAAGAACTGGAGGAAAAACATACAAGGGTAAGAAGCAACTTACGTTAATTTGAACTTTGCTTCTAAAGGTAAATCTAGAAGTAAAACGAGTACAAAATTATGTAATCATGATAATTGATTACGTTTGCTACATCAGGGCTATTTTTTTCTTGTAAGGCTTGAATTAAGAGTATACATTGATATAACCCGTATCAAGACCTAAAATCGTGTGGAAGAAACGTGCTGTTTTATCGCTGGAATTCGGACAAAGAGCCCATTAGAATCAAGTAAGCCATATGAAGTGCTTTCCCAAATTTAGCTATCTTGTCATGGTTGAACCATGTAACTTCCTACATATTTGAGACTTGCCTGTTTTACTTGTGATCATTGGCAACATTGCGCCTAAATAGCAGCTTGCTGTGTTTGCAAGCGAAGAGTTGTGTGTAACTTGTCAATAATAAGTAGCATACTTTACAGCAGGTTTTCCCAAACTTTTTGTGCCACGGACCCCAGTTGCGAATTTATTTTTTCTCCGGCCCCAAGCTCATATCTCATCAATTTTTTCGCCCACCCAACGCGGAAAGATAATGCACAACGAAAAATAAATGACACTGAATAATGTTTTGCTATTTGTGACAGTGTACATATTATATGTTTATATTAGACCAGGGTTTTTTAAGATGTTTTAGGGACCCGGTTCGGGTCCCTAGAATTGAAAATCGGGTCACCAGCATCAGCGAAAATTATCATCGGGTCCCTAGAATCAGAGAAAATCGGGTCCCTACAGGTCCATACCGAGTACGTAACATTTTCTTTAAAAAAAACTGTATTAGACATTTTTCTTTCTTGTCATATCTTCACAAACCCCAGTTTGGGAACACTGCTTCGTAGCGCAAAAGCTATCAAATGTTTAATATTGACCACAACTTATTTTTAGATTAACATCAATAGCAATTTTTTTGGTAAAGTATGTTAATCGATATACATTTCTGAAAATTATCCAAATCAAAACTAACATGATGTTGTAATCCATAACATTGTGATGGTAAATAGCCGTGCCTTGTAGAATGGCTTTTCAACCGTGTACTGGGTACTGATTTTTAAGAAAGGATGGTTTTTACTCTAAACCTAAGTAGTATTTGTAACGCTTGGTTTGCTAATAAATATTATTGCTCTTTGTATCATGTATAACTTACATGTGAACTACTCTGATTTGTAGGGTGTAGCTAACGTTTTCTCTGAGGAAAACCATACTGTGATCGATAATAATGACCGCAGGGTATTTCGCCATCTTTGCCACTAAAAGTTAGTTATCTGACATTTAAATGTTTCAAATTGATTTCAAATATCACCGCATTGTACTGCTTTGGACAAATTAGGGATTTTCGATTCTTGACTCAAAATAAAGCACTGCAAAACTGTGCGTTCAAGTCGTGAAAAAAACGACGCTTTGACATAACAAAGTAACGTCAGTCAACCATAAAAAGTGATAAGGATATGAATAAGGAATTACTGAATTTAAAGCTTGCCGGCTAACACCGTAAGTTATCAACTACTGCTCCTCTCGTACATTGCTTGGGTGAGCGCATTTTTCAGAGTAAAGAACTGACACCAGGTTTGGAACAATCGACTACACTTGTGCTAAAGTGTGTTGTAGCGGATGTCTTGCTGAATGAAAAGCGATCGTTCCACAAAGGGGCAGCCCAGGCTGTGTCATTTATTTTGCTTTAGTCGTCTCATTGTACATCAAGTAGGCAAACAGACGTCAGAGCGCCCAAAGTTTCTGTTGATTGGTTCATTGGCAGCTTGCTGATGCCCACTGCGTTCGGACTGGTGTAAAACAAAGAAAATTGTAAACGAATTGGAGAGTGCGTTTCTAAACAAATTTCCCTGCACAAAACTCAGATATAAGACAAAACGTCCTTCTAGTATGTATTCATAATCTGTTTATTTCTCTTCACTTGTATCGCTGTTCATAGGTGTAGGAGCAGGCAAATTTTTTAGGGTGCGAAGGATATTTGCCCGAAGTTTCCCAAACTTTCCCGACAAATTTTTGTGCAATTTTCTCCCACAAAGATATGACCTCCAAAAAAAGGCCTTCATGTGTTTTTAGGGATTTTTTCCCTGACTTTCGACAAATCACAAATTTTAGGGGTGCGCTTTCATCCACTGCACTCCCACCTCCTACACCACTGTCGCTGTTAGTGCGAACTGCGAACAGCTGCTATTGATTTTCGTCCTGATTTTCTAAGTTGTTGTGAGTCTCTTGTTTGAAAATAGACATAGATTCTGGTAAAACATGTTTTGGATAATTGGGGAATTCTGTCATAGGATGATAAACGTTATATCCGCAGGATGGGAGAAGATCCACACCTAAAAAGTCAAGACTAGACAAGGAAAAATGAAATTATTTATGAAGTTCAAAAGAACAAAAACAACGCTTATTTTCAAGGGCACTGTTTAATTTTTAAAACACTTTCAATGTAGGGTATTTTTGACCAGTTATTCACGGTATCGATCGCAAAAGCCTGATAGAGTTGTGCCAAAAAGTGTTGGGTGGTGATGACCTGAGGTTCGTTTAGTATACAGTTTTGCACCATAAAACCAATATTGATATGGACCATGAGTTGCGATAAATCCACAAATAAATAAATAAAATAAAGCAGAGATTCATCACATCAGGTATCTCGTTAGCAATATACAAGTCACTTGTTAGCAATATACAAGCCAATATAAGCAATTTCCTACAACAACCTCATGAATACACAATCTCATGAAAGTCAAACAGCGTTTGCTTTGCGTTGGTTCTGGTTTATTTCAGTTGTTTTTGGTTCATCAGTATGAACTAGCAAATCAAGACTTACGGCAAACGTGTTCCCAGCTATTGAAGAAAATGTACGTAACAGAAAAATACGCAGTTCTACGTCACCATTGTTGCTTTTCTGGCATGTCGATATTTAATCAACGCAATGTTAGCAGCCAGTCATGTTCAATGTGCACGAAGTGTTTGAACGATTGGTATTGGAGCGATGGGCAAAAAGGTTAGCACACTCCCGTCGCTACGGGGTGGTTTTGGTGGGCTTAGACCCCCAAACAAAGCTCCAAGCCCCCAAATTAAAATATGAAACATTATAAATCAATGGAATTTTTGTTAAATTTGAATGTCAAGCACCCCCGCACAAAAGTAAAGCCCCCCTATTGATGACTTTATGGCGACGGTTCTGGGTGAGCACCACCGCTATTCTACAAGCTGTGAAAGCAGCCTTTTATGGAGTAGTTCTTGTTGATTTGACAACTCAATATCTCTTATTGCAGCCTCACGCCTCCTCTTCGCCAATCCTTCCGCCGTACAGAAGCACAACACCTGGACCCTACTTCGATCTACAGCAGCGTCGCACTATGAGTGCTCGCCCCAAATCGGCGAATCAAGCCAACAACATGGGTCGCAATGACCGGAAGACTGCATGCGAACTGTCAAATCAAATAGTAAGTGGCGACGACGTCAAATTCCTCTCTACTAAAGGTATTACGGAATGTATACAAAGAGAGCAGAAAAATTAATAGAGAAAAAATAATTAAACGAACACCAGCGGTGCATGTTCTTCAACTTTTTCGCTACCCTAGAACAGCGTTTCTCAATTTTTTTGTCCCACTTCCTACCTTGATTTTCAAAAAAACGTAAACCGCGCAATACTCTGTGGTTCACTACGTAATGCACTGCCACGAAACCTAATTTCTCTGAAATTTTTATTTTGAAAACCAAAGCAAAGAAGAGAATCAGATTATTCCCTTTAATACAGGCCAATTACTCAGAAGCGATGCAAAAAGGCTTTGAACATAATTCAGCGCAATTTTTTATTCAGTCAAAGCGTTTTTTCCAATCACATTTTTGTGAATACATTTGTACAGTATATTCGTAACGATTGACGATTCAAATAACACCTGCTTCCAAAAGTCAATCACATGGTCTTTATCATGTCATCTCTATTTTCATCACAGAATTTTAGTAACTGTCACTCAACAAATTGTTTTTGCAAACTGAACTTTCCAAACATCTGAATATACTACATAGGCCTACTTTTAGAATGAGCTCATGCATGGCAACTGGCAAGATGGATGGTAATGAAAAGTTGCTTTGAAAATAAAATTTGCTTCCCGTAGGTTTGCTTTGAAATAGCAGCTAAACTACCTAAACCTGTTGCGTAACAACGGGACAATGAAAGTGCATGTAAGAAAGAAACTTGCAGTGTTGCTCCGTGTTGCCAGTTTGGCGTTTCTGCGGCCAAATTTATAATTTTTGGCGTTTTGTTAACTCTTTTGGATTTTTTATTTTTTGGTCTTTTTGATCTTTTTGAAACCCCTGCGCCTGTGACAAAATTTAACTATATGCCATTAGATGTCATCTGTTGTTGCTGCTACTCTTACAACATACCACTAAATGCTGCTATGTATTTAAAGTGTATTGCAACCAAAAAGCGATTTTTGATCTTTCGTACAAGTTGACTGACGATGTCTTTAGGTGCAAGCTATACGTTAGTCAGGTTAATGAAGCGTCAGTTTGAAAACGGCTTTGTTTCTTATGTTCTGTTTATATTCTCATGAAACTACGTCAATTGCTCAAACTCAAACCCTATCTTATAAAACTTAGCTGTCTTTCTGAAGAACTGGATTGTTTGGAGAGCTTTGCTGAATCTTCAAACATGCTGCGCGTAGGCATTTTGATGTAACACCTTCGAATGCCTTCCTATATGTTTCCCACTGTTGTTTTGAACGTAATGTTGTATCAAGAATGCTTCGTTACTGTTTCCGTTTTTAAGATGCGTTTAAGTGTTTTCTTTTGCTGAGCTAACCTTGTCTTCATCGTAGTTAAAGGCGTCCATTTAATATAGAGCCTAGGCGGTGGTCTGATAGATGACATGTTGACAGCAAAATCAAAGTTGGTTGTTTTTAGTGAGTAGATTAATGAACATTTATTTACAGCTTAATCAAAATATCGTTGCTGTCAGTGTACACCTGATTCTGAAGTCAAGACTCTAGTGCCCAACAGTATTCAAGAAATTTCAAAGCGCAAACGAGCGCTTCAAACTCCCACACCCAGTGGTTAATAACATCTAGCCTATAGATATATACGAAACTCATATGAAACGTCGATATTAATGTACTGTGGTTCTCACTCTGCATGTCTGAAAATTGGAATTCAGATGTTTGTTCACCCGTAGCCAACATCCTGCGGGCGTCCAGGTTGAGAAACGCTGTCCTACATAGAGGGCTGAAGTAATTTTGGAAAAACTGGTTTCATGTGGTGCTTGTGACCTACAGCCTAGTAAATTCGCTTCTTTGCACAGTCGTTGGAGATGGAGGTGCAGGAGTTATAAATCTGATTGATATCTGACCTTTTATATAAATATGACAACAGATTTCTGAAAAAATGTAAAAAATGGAAATTCCCGTTATTGCGTATCGTTCTTGAAAAGTGCATGCAGCAGTAAACCCCATCTTGTATTGTCCAGTTTGAAAAAACGAGGCTGCGGTGATTGATTTAATTTTTGCCTCGGACATAAGCTTCGCACACCCAAACATTTTTGTTCCTTTCGGTTTACTGTGACTGTGTATGCTGTGAAACAAAAAAAGCACAGTTAATTCCTCAGGTAGTGTAAAACACAGCACTCGATACAAGTCGTACTGCACCAATAAGGGTTTAATACTTTCTTATGACCCAATCACTAAATTCGCTATTTAGGTAAATCTTTGCTGACGATGAAAATAGTTATTTTTCGAAATGTCCAAAATCATTTCATTTTATTCATTGATTTTTGCATTGTTGTTTCTATATGATAAATGACATGTCCGCAAAAGTAATTTTCCCTGTCAAGACCTCTCATGATTTCAAAGAAAAACTTTCGCATCTATTCGTGCACACAATTTAGACAACCTACTTTTTCATACACAACGAAAATATTTTTGCTTTATCAGGTTCATTACAAAGAGAAGCCTTGTTTACAGCTATGCAGACGCGTAGTGAAATTATATTCATGAAACATTCCTTTCGTCAATGACAGGCTAATTTGCGATACGTCGTTGCTATACGTGAGGTACAGTCACTGTCCCTAAAACGAGGTCTTCCTGCTAGCAGGTCAAGCGTAGTAGCAATATCCAAATCTGTCCCTTCTTCTTCATCGTTTGAGCGAGTTCTTATCCACTGCTAGCCCGCACTAGATCTCAGGGCAGGTGTTCTCGTCGTCCAGAACCGTCAGGCCATGCACTCCAAATCTTTCGCTGTTAATGAATTGACGCAAGTTTAACCAAATTTTCCGAAGCATGCAGGCAGCAATGTACAGTCCTCTAAGGCTGCAGCACGAAAAAAACTGTGTATTAACGGCTTGGTTGCTAAATTTGTAAGCATCACAATTAAAATACTACAATGCCAATCCAAGCAGTTTAACTCATGCCCCTCTTCGCAGGCACTTTTAACCACCATCCAACCCTCTAAATCAGTGGTTCTCAACCCTTTCGCTAAACGGAGCCAAATCCAGACTTACAACTTTGTTAGAGAGCCGCACTAAAGAAATTTTAACACAAGTCAATTGACACGTTTTGTTTTATAGCACAACGAAGTCTGCTACACAAAATATTAGAAGTTTTATTGAAAAACTGCTGAGGGCCGCACAAAAGATGCTCGGAAGCCGCATGCGGCCCTCAGAACAGTGGTTGAAAACCACTGCTTTAAACGTGAATTCTAAGAATTTCTGAAAATTAAGGCGAAATCTACCATTGCCCAATGCCCATATGCCCAATTTGGGCAAGGGGACCTGAGCCGGGTCAGCTCCACTGTACATTTACGGAACAGACTGAAGTAGGTTACTTCAAACAGTGCTTTCTTTTCCTTAAATTGGGAACACAACTCAACTGACAATCTGAAAAATTTCGTCATGTTGTGTTTTTCATTCTATCACTCGATGTTGGACTAGTCGAACAACATCATTAGAAAAAGTATATGCAGCATATGTTGCAAGCACAAGTTCCTATTGAAAAGATCTTCCTTTCGCAAATAGATCTGCTTTTCCGTGATGAGACTGGCTTTCGAATATTTGAATTTTCTTATTTACAGATATCGAACCAAGGGGTCCTACCAACGCAGCCTCGAAACGAGACTGTGGTTGTACCGAAAAGATGCGCCAGCGCTGTCCCGCCAAACTTCCACAGCAACTGGAGTCATGCACACGAACAGCCTTCATATATGCCGGTGAAGAACTTCTCAGTTTGTGTTGATAGCTTCTTACCAAGGAAATCAGATGTCACTGAAAGATCCCTCAAGCCTAGCCAAGTGTAGAATTCGAGACAAGTAGATACAGGTTTTAGTCCTGGCGGAACGCATATATTTGCAGTCAATTCGGTAACTTCAAACAGATTCATTCAATTTTGGGTAATGTATACCACTGCTTCACTGAAATTTGGATTCAAATGGAAAAATTTGGCTACATTCCAACAACCCCAATTAAACAGCTTCATTCAAATTTGGGTACTACTGGAACCATCTTGGTAAATTAGAAGAGGTTCATTCAGATTTGTATATATTCTAAACATTTGGTAAATTCCAACAGCCCAAATGAAATTTTGGCCACTGAAACAACCTCACTGAAATTGGGGTAGAGTTAGAAGTATTTAAAAATTAGGAACACGTAGTGATAACCGACCATTCCAACTAACTATAATTTTTGTAAACGTTAAATTGTTGATGCTCTAAAGCAGGCCTGAACAACATACGGCCCACGAGAACTTTTCTTGTGGCCCGTGAGAGCTTTCTCAACTGCAGAAGCCTGACGTCGGTTATAATAATTGTCGTTGCAGAATTTTTTCCAGCCCACAGTACTGTACAATGAAACAGACTTTTGCGGCCCGCCGAGAATTTATGATGATCACTTTGTCCCTTCGAACTTTCTGAGTTGTGCAGACCTGCTGTAAAGTGTTTTTGAATTATAAACAACTAAAATGTAGCTGTAAGTGGTACGATTTGATGCTGTGAAGTTCTCTTGTGTCGAGTGTGTTTCATGCTGTAAAGTTTTCAAGGCTCCGTTTGTTGCTGTTATGCTTTCATGGGCAGCATTACCACGTAAAAGCAGCTGTGAATTGCCTTTTTTAATAATGTAGCTTTCATTCAATACTGTGAAGTTGTCACTGGAGGTAATACTAGAATATATATTTTTATCAACAAAATTTTAAGTTAATTTGTGTTACAGATGTCAGTTGCTGGAGCTCTTACTCCGTCGCCGGAAGTAAGGGTGCTACATCAGGGAGTGCACGCGATGAGAGTTGTCAAAACCTCACCGAGCCCCAACTACGAAGTTCATCGAGCAAAATCATTGGCGCCTGAACGACTGCAACCCAGGACAGTCGATCCACCAGGAAGACCAATTCCCGCCACGAGAAAGTCTCTTGTCTACGAGAATGTCAACTCTACAGGAAGCCAGCATCTTGTTATGAACCGAAGATACAATTCTTCAGCGCCACCTGCTGGACTTACGGGCCCTGATTACGCCAAACCGCCGCCAGGACATTACACGGTGCAACATGAATTGCATCATTCAACATCGCACTTAAACAGCAAGAACTATGAAAGTCGAAATCAAGTTTTTGTTTCACAGCAGCCACGCCGTAATTTCGCCCCACGCAAAACGCTATCTCTGCCTGGAGCGTACAACAAAGGCGACAACAAACAACTAAGTCTAAATCAAGCCGATCCCAGACAAGCCACGTCCGATAACACTGTCCCTGATGCCGAGACACCTCTTCCTTCGGCAAGTTTAAAATTTTCCCCCGGTGCATATCCCCTTAACGTTCGACCTTGCTATCCTCACGTGAACTTCAGCTTTCGAAGGGCGGTTCATCGCTCACCCAGCAGTGAATCGCCTGTGGAGCCCACGTGCGACATCAGGCGGTCGACGTCGTGCAAGACGGAGAACCGGACGCAAAACGAGGACAGAGATCATAGGAAAAGTGACGACAGGGACAGCGGCGCAGTGTTAGAGCCGGACGCGTCCGTACTTGATCTTGATTCTTCTGATTTGAGTGAAGAAGCAAACGGTGAGCATCCGGTCAGATATCGCACGTCGGTAAAATCCTCACAGGTAGCACGGGCGCCACATAAAGAACCATGCTCGCGATCCAGCACTCCATTGCTGCCACCTTTACCTTTCGAAAATGATGGGAAGAGCGCTGAGCGTAATGCTCCTACCGTGCCTGAAGCCGCGTCGCCTGTCATACCATCCAATTCTTCAAAACGTCTGGAGCAGTCGAGTTCCAGCGTGCCCACCTTGGACAGCAAGGGTGCGTATGTGATTTTGTGCGCGAACGACCACTTCTGTTGCCGTATTGTTCCTGAAGTAGAAAGCACTTGAAAAGGAAATTACAAAAAAATTATGGCGAAGCATTTATTTGCTTAACAAATCTTTGCTTAACAAGCTAACAAGCATCTTTTTTTGCTTGAGTGGCAGTATGAACGAACGTGCCGAGCAAGCGCCACCGAAAGCAATAATTCAAATGATTAAACCTTTTCAAATTATTTTCCGCTGCGTAACAATAGCTTCAAGGTTTTGAACTGAGAGATCATCAAGTTTCTTTTCACAGATGTGCTTTAGTTAGGTGACTGGGTGTTTTTCAGATCGCTCGAACATTTGCAGGGAAACAGAAGTGTTTTTTGAAGCACCATAAATCTTAAATGTTTGGTCGATCATGCGTATAGACTGAAAACGTGCATAACGTTTGTGGAGGTAAGAACGACGAAACTTTGCATTAAGCAAAATACTAGAATGTTAGCGATCTATTATCAAGCACGACAGATAATCCTGACCCAAATCGCTACAATCTAGAGCGCAGGACATAGGCGTAGCCAGCGGGTTACTTTCTAGCATACCTTGTCATATTTCGCTTTGAGAGGCAGTGTCCCAAACAAAATACTGTTGCCAAGGGCGTACGCAAGGGGGGTTGGGTTGGGGTTATCCCCCCCTTGAGCTTGACATTTTACGAAACTTTTATTGCCTGCGCAAAGGAGATTACTTGTTTTCGCATACTTTTTGCTTGTTAATTTGTCGGCTTATTCCAAATACCGTGGAATCAATTTGCGTGGAAATTTCAAGGAACATTGTAAATGGGCCAAAAAGTGATAATTAGGTTTTGGTGGGAATCTGGGTTATCGCCTGCATCCAGAAACCATCTCACCACTTTTTGCAGACCTTTCGTCCACTATGCATGTTTAAGAGTGTGTTCCGCGATAGTTCACTTTATCGGAAACAACTGTCTTTATTTTTTCTGCTATGACTGATCAGCGCATGCGCTGACCGCATTAGCTACATTACCAATTTCTGTAGCATGATGGAACTGTTACACGAGCTCAAAACCGCAGTTGTTAACATAGAAGCATTCAGGCATTTGATAATGTTTCAGCAGGGAAAAAGGACAACTAAAACTTTGCTGGACTTCTATACATAACAAAAAATCGAACGTTTTCTTACGTACTTTACGCGCATTCTCAATTCTTGTGTAGTTTAGCAAGGTTCAATCATGAAAACCGGGGTGTGCGTCAGACAGCCCAGTCGCACACTTTCTATGCTCCACTGCACTTATTCGACGAGACATTAGCGCAGCCTCATTTTGAAGTTGTAAATTGCTCGGACGCAGTGATGAGTGTGTTTTTCTCCTATGTTTTAACCCTTCGCCTGATATTTTTGCAGTTATGAACTGTTGTGTCGTAGGGTTAAGTTTATTTCCTCCAATATCCTAACCTGGAGAGCTGTTAGTTTACATTCAGTGCCATGACACATAAATTAAGGGAGTGCGTGTAGAATAATATGCATATTATGTCAACAAACTTCGCCAAAACGTTGGTTTGGAAATATTATATGACGTCAAATTGTGACGTCACAAAGAGCGAACACCAACTACAAATAATGACTACCATATGCCACTGAATGAACCTCTCCCATTAAAATTTTCTGCGTACGCCACTGACTGTTGCTCGCTTATAGTCAAAGGATTTGACCCCCATAATTTGCGGCTGTTTACGCTAGTGGTTCAGGATTAGATTTGAAGTTATGCGCACTGCTTAGGTTTAGATCTAGTGCCCACAGCAATTCATTGGCTCGCACTGACCTTTCTCTTTAAGTATCCGCAGGTCTATCTATTACAGGCCATATTCTGTGGGTGAAATGACGAGTTATATGAACTTCAACTCTACCGGTGAAGACCCCATTCAACATTTCGCATTGCTCTTGTGACGCAAAATCGGCCGAGTTTTTACTATTCAAAGTATTGAATGAGTCAGTTTCATTTTTCTACGCAAGTTTTACTTGTTGATAATAGTCTTTGTGAAAACACACTGAAGACGTTTACGTAGGCCGGGGTAATTAAATTAACTTGAAATTGTCTCACAGTAACTAGCCTACAATCTTGAACGATAATCATATAAATTTATTAGGAGGCCATTGTAGATTTTTCCAAGTACACATTACACGAAAACATCATAATGTTTATAAAAAGTGCATATCAATTATAATCAAATTTGCACATACTACGCTGTCCCAACCTTGTGTTGCTCTCTTGATCAGGAGTCGCCAGTTTTTGTTTGATATAAATGTCGTTCGTGCGGTAGTCTTGCGGACCGAACTTTTTCTCTGATTCGTCACTTAACGAGTTGCATAAAGTATCCGAAGACGTGATAAACGGAAACGGATTTATTTGCCTGATAACATAACATAAATTCCTGTCTCTTGCATGCTGTTTTATATTTCCTGTGGCAGAACGTGTTTGTGCATTTCTAGTTGTATGTTGGTTTGGCGTGGTCCAAAACAAAAGTTCCTTCTGAAAATTTACTACCAGCGTGTCTTCTTAGGTGTTCAGTTGACGTGCTGAAATAAACTTAATTTATTATCATCGTCTCTCCTTAGCTGTTCAATTAACGTGCTGAAACAAAATTTTGTGTAACGTTTTTTGATCAGTCGGCCCTCTGTTGTGCGGCTTACTACAAAAATGGCAACCAGCTAATGCCGAATAAAGAGAATGACTGTAAAATTCAGCGATTATTTTCTGGAGCAGTATATGGAATTCAGGCCTGGCCAACCCTCGGCTCCTTGCCCAGTTTCATGCGACTCTTACGTAAATGCAGTATTTAATTGTGTATAAGTCGCAAAATTTTGTACCAATTGTTCACCTTAAAAGACGGGGTGCGATTTACACACGAGATGTGATTTACACACGCGTTGCATGGAACCGTGCTTGGTGGTCTGTGCAAGCACATATACACGCGAGCGCATTTACGCGACACACGTGTTAGTTACCGTGTTACGTGGAAGGGCGGTTTGCAGCTTGCGCAAGAACATACACAAGCGAGGAAGAGATGTGGTTATGTTCATGTGTGGCCATGTGTATGATGTGGCTCTTTTGCGGCAACACAGTAAGAAATGTGGCTCTTGGTCAGTGACTGCTTGGCCATCCCTGATATAAATATTCCGTTGAATTCAAGAATGGTTAAGAATTAAATAATTGAGGAATTGCTGAGTATTGGTTGTTAAGAAATGAAAGAAATCGTAGGTGCGCGACTAGAATGCATCGCTTGGCCATAAAAAGCGAAAGTTTTTATCAACAAACCATTTGAGATGGATGTTTCCAAGAGTTTTCAAAGCTGCCGGGTTGCAGTTAAAACACTCTATAGCGTGATGTAGTGTAAACGCCGAAAATGATATATATGAATGTTTACCGAAAATGATGTTTATCACTCACGCGATGCAATTTGCAGCAGGGCTCGCCGCGCAGGTTTCGCCAGTGATAAAACCACTAAAATCGTAGCTGTGCTGTCTGGTGATTACATTGTAAAACACTGTTGGTGGAAGTGGCAATTGCGATTTGCTCCGAATAGTGCTGCTTCGAGGGCTGCATTTGGCCTACAAGACTTAGCCTGCTGACGGCACTTTCCCCAGCCTCTTCACCAAGCTTTGGTTGGTGTAGGGGCAAAACGTAAAACGGGAAGGGGGGAGATTCATATACGCTCAATCAAGCACATGTAGTGGAAAAATTTTGTAGGAGAAACAAACAAATTTTCCCACTGTTTGCCCAAGCTTTCTTCAAATTTTAAACGATTGATTTAATTGGCTATTGCCAGACTTGATTGCCTATCCTTATAGAATTTCAAAGAGGTAATCACTAAATCACTGAATTACTCTCAAAGATGATTGCTATGCTATCGACAAACATCAAACCGGGATATAATTTCAGTGGGAAGGCCTGGCACCACCGCGCGTTCCACTGCCAACGACCCTGCCTTGACCTTGAACAGTCGATGGTAGTGCTAGTCGATGGAGTTTGATCGAAACATGGATATTTTCGAGCAAATCCATGCACTGCTTATAAAACTTTTCCGCGACGGTTGTCACGGACGCACACCAGACTAAATTTTGTAATGGTGTGAAACCACGTGATATTTTCCTATATAGCTTTTGTTTTACAAATGGTATCTCCCAGCAAGTGAAATAAATTTCAGGCAAATAGACAATTCTGACTTCTACAAATTTTCAAATCAAACATGCCAATTTCGCATTACTATTAAAATTGTGACTTGTAACGGACAAAATACAGAAACGTAATATAAAGTGCAACGCCTTTTTCGGGTTAGGGTCTTGTTTTCTTTGTCTGCTGTAGCAAATTTTAGCAGTTTAGGCAATTAAGTTTACCTGCACTTAAATATTTATTTTGGAATATTATACAGCTTATTCAATATCAGGCTTCTTTGTTTAATCAGCACTTACTTTTTTCTTCGTTGAATATGCACCTACCAACGTTCCTTTCAATCAAATCAATTTCTCTGCAAATGTAGTATTTTATCTCTTTCCTTCCAACAGGTGGTGGTGCAGAGCTGTCTCCCACTGAAAGCGCCATCAGTGCAGTGAAAGCAAAGCAGTTGGAACAACGAAGTCAAACTAAGGTAATCTTTGTGAACAAAGAAATACAATAGAAGTATTTACGGCTGTTCCAACTGTATCTTTCATGTTTGAAAAACAACTGTATCTTTCATGTGTGAAAAACAACTGTATCTTTCATGTTTGAAAAACAACTGTATCTTTCATGTTTGAAAAACAACTGCATCTTTCATGTTTGAAAAACAACTGTATCTTTCATGTTTGAAATTCAGTGACCACATTTTCTATGTCTTTGTTTTTAATGGTGAGGAACAAAAAACACTGACTGAACAAATCACACAATGTTAAGCAGAAATAAATTCATTCATAACTTGATGTGACTGGACCTGCAAGTAAAAGTTGGGAATTTTTGTCTTTTTGAGAGGGAAGCTTTTCGCATAAACACAAGTTTGAAAATTGTGCGAACTTGCATTCATGTGTACGATTTAAATACTGTAATTGTATGGACAGAAGTAGTAACAGATATTTGCTGAAATGTGGCCAGTTATGTTGCACTGAGAAAATCGATATAACGTTGCTAGAAGTTCTTTTAGGCAACGTAACTCTCACAAATCCTGTAACATCTCTCTCGAAACGGGCTGAGGTGAACTCAACTTGGTACAATACAGCATCTGTTGCCAAGTGGCTGATGCTTTTTGGCTTATGAATAGTATTAATGTATCACAGAGGTTGGTAATGTGTGCCACGCCATGGAAAAGACACGTTCGTGCGTGGGCGAAAAAATCTGTTTTTATTCCTGCATCTCCGATAAAATAAGAGAGGAGTTTTTTCTTTTGCGATCTAGCAGCAACGGCCACCAAGCCTGTCAGGATCAGTGAAAACGGTATATTTTCTGGTGATGTGTTACTCTTATTAACAACCTTTGGCTAAATTATCCATGCTGGTATGGTCTGGTCAGTAAATGAATTTGCCACTAGGAGCGCTATAGATAAGAATGGAGTGAACTTTAGTTGGATTGCACAGTGTTCAAGCATTGAGTCCATATTTAAATGCAACAGTACATTGCAAGTTCAGTAAATCACTGAGCAAGAACAGCCAGGCAATATATTTTTGAATGTGATCTCGTTTACTTTTCATGACACGAAACGGTGTGAAAACATTTGCACAAAGCGTCCCATTCCTATTTGCATGTTTTTTGACGATTTGCTAAATGTAAGCACATTACTGTTTAAAAAAATCGCTTTGAGAAACATTTTGACAGAGCTTACAAACAACAGAAGCACCCGTTCATTCGCTTAATTGCTCCTTGCGTCTTGTCGCATAACGAGATAATTCTCAAGGATGTTGCGTTTCGCAAGTGGGTAAGATTTCGTGGTTTCCTGGTAGTAGGCGAAGAAGAGTTGCAGGCAGTGCTTTCCTACTTGCTCTGTCGCACAAGGTGCACGACGTAAGAGTTATCCAGCGCCATACCCAGCCTTTTCTTTTGCGTTTCGACTGAACGTACAGTCCATTCACGCGAGAAGGTCATTGTAAAATCAGATCCATCAATAATTAATCAAAATTGATCACCAAATTTGCGTCCAAGTACGAGGACATCCATAATTAATGCTAGCATTGAGATTAGCTGAAAACTCGTGCAGACGCAGAAAAAGGTGTCCGTAGGTGTTGCACGGACAGAAGTGTTGCACAGACATCTTTGCATTTTCCTTTAGTCCGTTCATTGTCAACGGAACATAGATTTTCAAACTGTTGTCAGAAAATAGGTATTCAGGAGTGTTTGAAACCATAATGTACCAGCAGTGCTGAACAGAGCACAGATCTGTCGTCTTGTTCAAAAACGGTACGACGGCGAAAACAACTCCTTCATTCTGTGGAAAACTAAGTACTCGAAGGTTTCGTATACTGCCAAGAACGTGCAACGCATACACAGTCATAGTGTAATACTATTGTTCTGAAATTATGTGCTAGAGAAGAAATTTCTGAAGATAGACGATCGACAAAAAATAATTATGTTTTCGTGGTCTGATTTTATATTTAAAATCAAGTTTGACTTCATCAAAAGATGTGTGGTGAATGAAGCACATCTGTCTTACCATTTTGTTACAATTGTAAATTCACGAAAAACAAAATATCTGAAACATCTGCGTCAACTACATACCGCTTGCTCATAAAACTTGTTTTTGATACATATAAAATATGGGGAATTGCAGGTTTCTTCTATGAAAATTCCCATATGCCTAAAATGCAACATGATTGAAGTGACTTGAAGTTTGTTTCACAGTGTTCCGATGCATTTCTATTATGTTTCAAAGTATTCAAACACATTTTTCTGGAAAAATTCATTTTTCTTCTTTTGCTGTTTGCGCAGAAAGATCCTAAAAATACAACTGAAGACAATTGTTGTGCAGATATAGAAAACTGAAACTTCATCCATAAGAAGATCATAACAAGCAAACAAAACTTTTCGTTCAGCTGCAAGCCCCACGCATTTAAAAATTTTAGTCCAAGTGCACACTGCACCACATTTTAACTAATAATGACATCCTTTTAAATCTGCCTGGTGATTTTCTAAATCTTTCAAAAGCTCTTCTGAAGCGCTGGTGCTGCTGCGTAGCTTTTGTGCTAATGATGCAGCCTTGTGCTTTCAGCCCTTTCCTCTGGCCGTCTGGCAAACGAAAGCGTTTTATAAGCTACGATTTTCTTGCTTAATTACCCTGAAATGCATTGAAAATCAATAATTCTTAAGTCTTTAAAAGCATAGAATATTTGATTCAAACTTAGACATGCGTACAAATTAAATTCAAAAACTGTTTTTCCCTTCATGGTTCACTACCATCTGCGTGATACCGATTTAATAATACAAATATAACGAAGTTGTCGCTCCTAGCTACAAAATGAAAGCTTTTGAAAGGTGGACTGAGTAATGAATTTTACCAAGAAAATAAAACTAATCTTTCATCAACACTAAAAAAGCCTTCAAAAAACAATACATGTTTTATTTTGAGACGTTTCGGATTATTCTTAATCCATCTTCAGTCAAAAAATAAAGTGACACTTGGCAGTGCTAGCAATTCAAAACCAAAAGACTCTATAACGCAAGAAATAACAGTGTGACACGAAAGACGTCAAAAGCAAAACCAAGACCGCCAACGCAGCCTCTTGACATATCATGTCTAGCGGAGTAACCACAGGACATGATGAGTGACACTTGGAATATAAGCAGGATATGAGTGTGCTTGATGATGTTATGGTTAGAAAATGTGAGTGACGTTTGTTTTTGTGCTCTTCACTTAATTTTTAAGGAAATTTGTACTATACCTTAGATTAGGGGTGGGCGATTAGTGGGCCGCCACAGAGCTTTCAGTGGCCCGCGGAAGCATTCAGCAAAAATGTGCAAATCTGAAATTTGTTGAAAAGTGTATAAGATTAATTTCATTTGTCTCATTGAATTCGTTCGCCGGATAAAGTGTATTTCCATAGGTGCAATTGTAATAAAACGTTTTCTGTGAACCATTATTGTTCTTATTTTCTTTCTTTATTTTACGATCAAGTTAGAATCTACGGTCTTCTGCTTATACGGTCTTCCCAAAATGGCCCCCGACCCAAATTAATTGCCCACCCGTCTTAGATGATATAGGTGCGCCGTGCAGGTGAAAACGAAGCGTCATAAATAGATGAACAATCATACTTTTATAACAAATGGTTTCTCCTCTCTTAAAAACTCTTCACCTACACCTATGTGCACAACAAATTGTTTTAAAATGTACAAGAAAGGTATTGCTGATGTACAGCTGTAAACAACGTTACGTATGTCCAATGCACAGCGAACAAACTTTCCGTTTAGGCCTGATGTGATAGTTTGAAATCGATGAGGCCCTGGCTGTTTAGTAGTATGGAACAGTTGGGAAAAAGTTGGACTTACTTTCTGTTTTTCACTTTAGTTGTGGAGAAAAATTGCTAACTTTCGGTCAAATTTGCGTTATACAGATCCACTATACACTGAGCTAGAGGTCTCAAACTAGTCTTGTTCAGACTGAAGAAATTCTTCTTGGAGGCCCCTATGTTATACACTGCTCATGTGGTGATCACGTAACCGACTCTAATCGAAACGTGGTGACATAGTTTGCTGTGTATGTACTCTAATCGAAACGTGGTGACGTAGTTTGCTGTGTATATATGCGTATTATTGCGTAAACAACAGGCCACAAACATACAAGGTGCGCCATTTGAAAAAAACTAAAATAAGGACTAGTTACGTTTTTAGCTTGTTTCGTCCGTTTGTGATGAAACAGAAGTGTAAATTTTTGGCACTTTTTATTGATTCAATTACACTGGCCTTAATTGCAATTAAATCTCATGTGTGGTTGAAATGAAATAATGTTGCTATATAGTGCTACACGCAGACACATTTACAGTTGATTTCATCATTGGTTGGCCATGTGATGTGAATGCACGTCGCAGGTGAGATATCCCTGCAATGGAGTCGCGTCGGTAGGTGGTACTTCAGAGCAAGGTAGCCAAAAATCTCATCTATATGAACATGCTGGTTATCCGTCACTGTAAACAAATCTGAATGAAAAAGAAAGCAGACAGAATGTACAGCGATCTGAGAAAGAACGTAATTTTATTTATTTGACGTTTGTTGAAAAATAACTTTTTTTCCGTAAAACTTCTTTTAGACCCTTTGCTTTTTTGTGGAACAAATGAAAGGAAGAGGCTTTATTGGAGAATCACCAACATCAAATGTCCTCACTACAAAACAGCAAAAAACGTTTGGAACAGGCTTTAAGTGGTCAGGCGGAAGTGGTTTCCTTGTCCTGAACCTGACGTCTTCTTGAAGCTTTTAAATATTTAAACAACTTGGTATATTTTTCACTTAAATTGATTGAAATAAAAAGCAACAAGGCAAACGTTTTTCCTGGCGAAGTTTATTGAAAAATCTTCCTACGGATATTTTGAAAATCAAAACTGTATTCAAAGAGCACACAAATGATTAAAAATGCAAAAAAATATACTTGATTTCATTTAATGGCAAACTGCAACCTTCTAATCCGCAACAGCGAAATTGTGTTGGACGCACAGTTGACAAAAGAAAGAGAACCTGTGGTGTACGCTTTCGCCTATAACTGAATGGCGTTAATTTGAAAATTAAACTAAGTTTTAAGTTTCAGTAACAGTTCTAGTCAGTAATGACAGGTCACGTTTCGGTTTTGCATGCTGCATCAACGAAGATACGCACGTTCTAGTCTTTGGCCTCTGTACACATAGTATTGAAATGTATCGGCTGAAAGCCTACTGCACTTTTAGAATTTTCAACATCGCTAAACACGAGGGCTCAAACAGCGACAGCTGAGACAGTCATGCGAACGTTTGTGCAATGAATTGCTGTTCAGAAAGGAATTTCAACATTTCCCTTGCGGTGCAAGCAAAAGAAGGAATCGATTTCGAAAGTTGCGATTTCACAAATTTAGATACGAGGCTTTTAGCTTATATTTTAGTAATTTTACCTTATCAGCAGCATCAAAAAGCTGATCGAGCAAACGTTTAAATATTGCTAGAAAACTATAAAACCCCCAGAAAAGTGAGTCTTTTAATGTGGTTCGACGTAGCTCAGAAGTGACTTATCGTTTGGGAAATCGCTTTCATTCCATGCAAAATATTCTTTCCAAAAAATGTCGTTTATTTCACGTTGCGGTGAATTTAAGATTTTCTCATTGTACATAAAAAATTGTTGTTGATCTACAATACTATTCATAATAATAAAAATGTTGAGAGATGAAACGATCGTGATAGGTCTATGTAGTGCCACTAAAATGCTTAGTGAGTGCTTGAACAACATTCTAAAATTCTGAATATATTTCTGGCTAAATTTTGTAAAATAAATTTTGCCTCACACCATTTCTGTAGCGCTTACATCGTCGTAAAGTCAGGCAAAAGTTTTGCTTGTATTCTATGGCGAGAAGCAATGGAATGTTAATGCCTTTGTCCTGTGAGTACAAGATTTCAATTGATTGACTTTGGTCAGCGAATTGGACAACGGTTTGTGGAAGTTGTTAAGTCAGGGCCGCAGTTTCACATCTACACAGAAATTGCACTTCACACAGAAGAAGATTTCAGAATCTCAGGCATATGCAAAAACAATCTGCTCCATCAAATGTTTTTCTGAACGGTGTACGTGTACAATTTTTGACCAAGTGAAGTACCTTGGTGTGTTGATATATGCCTCACTGAAGAATGATTGTGATATTCAGACAATTGAAATCGCTATACTGTGCAGCAAACAAGCTCCGAAGGCACATTCGATCGGTGCTCTCCCGCAGCAAAAACACTTTATTCATGCAAATGTATGCTTGCCAATTGTGGAGCAAATACACGCAGGCTAGTATGAAGTGCTTGCGCGCTGCATTCAATAATGCCTACCGAATTATTCATTACATACCCAGAAATGCAAGTGTTTGCCCACACCAAGTTAGCCAATCTTTATCGCTTCTTGCAACGTTGTGCATCTTCATCTAACTTTTTCATCCGATCTCTTCAAATGTCTGATGCTTTTTACAAATCTTCGTTTTTCCTCAGTTATTTAACCCTCATGTATGACGGTGACCACCTAGTATATAATTGTTGATGCGTTGGGCCAGTGCACGTGTCTCATCAAAAGTGTTTTTGCATAACAACGAAAAGCTCCCGTGCGCTGCTTTAAAAATCAGGATTATTAATTGGCTGCTTCAAAACTTAGGAAATTATTTTCGCTGTCAATCTCACGATAAATGCGTTGTAAAGCATTTGAAACCTTGATTGGAACAGTTGCATGTATCTCTTCGCCAATGTGCACACCCATCAGACTAATTTTTTTACTATTTGCTCCATTTAACGGTTAGCTGTTTACCTCAAAGTTTTGATGTAAGAATGCCTTCATTTCTCTCACACTACTGGATCCCTGTATTGGTGGGTGTGTTTTTTTCTCTCCTATCCGTGTGATCATGTGCAAACATTTATTCTGTAATGAGTTATGGCTAACCATTTTTTGTGCTCATGCGTTGTTTACTGTGCCTACGACATGGACCATGTGTCTGCATTAAATATTCATTAATAAAAACAAGATACGACAATATTCTTTGCGCCTCTTTACAAAACACTTGTTTAGTAACGCAAGCGTGCAGCAGTGCCATGGGCTGTGATCCAGGCCCGTAATCAGCTTGCGAGTGTTGCGACACCAGGGGGGGCGAAGAGTTTTCTGCGAGGGGCCCAATGTCCAACATATTTTTCCAGAGGAGGCCAAGCCCCCCTGCGCCATCCCTTGTTACGGGCCTGCTATGATCTCGTAATAATTCACTTAAAGTCTGGATGAAAACCATAGGCTTTTTGTAACTTATATCCACAACAATGCAATAATAACTTTCTGGCCAGACTCTGCCCACTGAGCCAGACTTGCAACACCGTTTGTGCACGCTTGCTTCAAGAGGTTTCCGAGTTGATATACCTTGTGCACACCATCACTCCCAACACCAAAGAAAAATTAAGGTGTTAGCGAAGTGTCGTAATTTTAGGAGAAAATCTTGATTTTCATAAAAATCCTGTAATATTTTTAATCAAAATTTCCGGCTGGTGGTCAAAGATCACGTGCATCCCGTAACGTTCGGTTGGTTAGACTTTTCGAAAAGCAGTTTATGACTTTTCTAATTTTCCGAAATATTTTGTGATGTCCTGCATTTAAACAGGTGATATCAAGCAAAGTACAACGAGGCCCAACAACTGCCAGGCGTGGGCTTCATTCAAAAGCCCTTACTAGTGAAGAGCAGACCAGACGAAAACACCGCCATAGAAGTTATTATGATGAAAGCGATCTTACCGACTGGTCCCAGCAACATGAGACATACAAATTGCCATACAGGCGCCGAGGCCATTCAGCTTATTATAGCAGGTACTGTTCATATTTTTGCTTTCTTATTTTTTGAAAAAGTTTACATAACCAAAATTTATTGCATAGTCTGCAAGAAAGTTTTGCTTGCTTCAAAAATATTGCTAGTGGTGAACTATTGACAATTTACAGTACAAAACTCAAAAAATTGAATCAAAATGGTACGCCGAAACTATAGGACAAATATTGGACCCAAAGCTCTGTGTCATTAGGCAACTACAAGTTGCTTAAAACTTTTCGCAACTTTTATCCTTGTGGATAATCAACGTTTAGACCACAGCTTGCAAACTAACGTTAAATTTTCATAGTTAGAAATTATTTCCTGCATTGCCAAAACCCGCTCACAGCAAATAAAGTCGGGGGGGGGCAGTAGTTCCGTCGTAAAGTGTCCGCCTCCCAATTAGACGATTGGGTGTTCGATCCACAGCCACTGAGTGAATTGCCGCAGCGCTCCTTGGTCAAGGGCTTTCAGCTCAACCGCCCCGGCAACAACCAAATTCAGGCTTCGACCTGCCGCCAATTGCCGTGACCAAAATTACAAAAAAAATAAAAATAAAAATAAAGTCGTTCTGGTCACACAATAATTGAACCGAACTGATTGTGCAGAGCAGCAAACGCACGCTGTTCACACTGCGGCCCATGCATAACAAGCAGTCTCCTGCACATGGACCTGTTTTTCAATCTTCTTTTCATCCTTAAATGTTTACAGTAGTTACTTTGTGCAGGTCATCAGCGATAACCATCGATGCTTCCGAACTGGGAGAAACTTCCAGTGTAAGATCGGTAACTACCACCAGCGTGTGCAGTGGAGCGTTGCGAAAGTCCAGTCGTCGTCGCAGAAGTTATTTCAACAGTGCTGCTGGAGCAGAAAGATATTCTCGGGAGATCAGGTTGAAATGAGTGGAATTGACTTAATGGCGCAAATTTTTTAATTATTTTACCAACGATAAGAGCAAGACACAGGAAATCGAACAAATCTTATACGTTTATTAGCATATTCTTGATATGGTGGATCAGATGACGGCAAATGTGGTTATCAGCTGATTTTTTAAAACAAAATTTTGAAAAAATTCTTTCCAAACCGTGCCCACTGGTTGAATACCGAAGTAAGTTTACTTTGCCTAAAAGGAAACTGAAATCACACAATTCCAATGCAGCCAAAACGAAAAAAGACCAGGATTCAAATTGTGATTTTCCGTATTTTTCGGACCATAAGGCGCATTTAAAATCCTTTCATTTTCTCAAAAATCGAAAGTGCGCCTTATAATGCGGTGCGCCTAATATATGAATCAGGTTGTGCTTTCTCATCTAGAACCATTTTTATGTGGTAAACGGTGCTATATATTTAATTGTTAGTTGTTGTTTTTTTGTAAACATACCACCGTGTTTAGTAATAAACCAACAACAATTGCAATGAGCAGCATCCGAGAGTAGCTAGCACATACCACAGATCGCATTACTCTACGGGGCTCATGACTACATTGGCGCACACCGAGTCAAACATGTGCACAACTTTTATTTTATTCTATTCGTGTCTAGCGGATTAGGCATATGTGACAGATTAAACTCCCAGTGGCGACTCAGGCACTCGGGAATTATTAGGAAAGAGTTGAATACAGTTTGACTTGTCTCAGTTTTGCTTCATTTAATGCGCCTTATAATCCGGTGCGCCTCATGTATTAAAAAAGAACAGCTAGCATTCCATTTTTGATACTGCGCCTTATAATCGGTGCACCTTATGGTCCCGAAAATACGGTACTTGTGAAATTCATGTTCAGTTTTAGGAAATGTTGGAGATGGAGGTTGTTAAAATACTTTCCTTTGCAATAAAAACATATTTTATCTTTTTCTATTAAAAAAATTCTTGTTTGTCTGGAGTCTACAAGGCTTCACTGTTAAAAATGATATGAACATTAAACGCGAGAGAAATGAGGAAAAAGCGTATTACAAAACTGGAAACAAAACCACAGTGGAGTTGCGTTTACATCAGGCCCGTCGCCAGGATTTAGCAGCAGGGGGGCCAAAAACCAGAAGAAGGGGCCAAAAGCCAAAAGGGGGGGCCACATTTTTAAAATGCAGTATTGGATGTATGCGGCAACCGGTGGGCCAAACGTGAAATGGGGGGGAACCGATTTCAAATGGGGGGCCGGGCACCACTGCCCCCCCCCGCTGGCGACGGCTCTGGTTTACATCGCACGAAACTTGGCCGTCAGGTTTTCGAAAGGTTTCGTAGTAATAGAGTAAAATGCAGTTTGTAATGCTAGCACTCACATTCAGGGGAGGATACGAGTGGGTGGGTGAGGGTACATCCCCCACTAGCAATAAATATACATTGAAACTCATTTTATGGAGTGCACTCGTTGTTGGTCTAACTTTTTCAGTCTGTTTTGACCGTCGTGGGAGAAGGACGTGTGCTCAGCTGAACAGCAGCAGGCAGTAAAAATCATGAAACGAACCAAAAATGGAACAACTATTATAGGAAAGGCTACTATACTGACGTAATTCAATCCTATCAAAGTAAATCAGCTTTTTGTTTCATTAAAAAAAGCGAATGCTGACAGATCTAATGCAGAACAGTACAGTTCGGCAAAACCGTAAAGTTTGTACATTTCGCTGCAAGCAATTGACGAGCGCCTTACAGCAATTGAGAAGGACATTATTCAACGAGTCGTGGCAGTTGAAAGCAGCTTGGAATTTGAATGTGCAAAAATTGGTTCAATGGAAGCTGAAGGCTCGGATCTGAAAAGCAGCTATCTGAGTCACATAGACAGGTGGAAAAATATCGGATACAGGACGAGTTTGGTCCAAAGAATAAAATTTACTATTTCCATTTCCATGGAATACAAATGACGGAAACGCCCGATACCCAAGATCTCAACGACCAACTTGTGCGCTCGTTTATGACCGAAAAACTCCACTTTGCACCTTCCTCAGAGTCTAACACAGGGGTTCCCAACCTGGGGTACATTTGCCTATCCGAAGGAGTACATTTAAGGTTAGCAATAGAAGAGAAAAATATAACTACATATTATTTATTTCCAAATATTTATACGTATATCAGCGAATAATATTTTCAAAGATCCTTATATATACTAACCAACGCATTACAGTTGTAATTACTAATGTACAACATGAAAACATTAAACGACTAATTACGTACTAAAACGAAACAAGATTTGTTCCAATTCCACGTAAACATTTAGAAGTGCTGATAAGAACGAAGATGACCTTATTGAAATTATAACCGCTATCAGATTTCCACCAGAAATTATTGCCATTTCTGAAATTAACCACAAGAGAACAGGTTATTCCATTCTACCTTCAAGGTTTTATTTGCATGCGGGCAGACTTACTGACATGCGCTGGTGGCTTGTCTTTTCTCATAAAATATACATTTAATTATCAGATCAGAGATGATCTAAAGATTTCTGTGCCTACATGTGAAAATCTTGGATTGAAATCAATCAACCAGACAAAAAAGGCATTGTTAATTGGTGTAGTTTACAGACATCCTCAACATGACCACAATTACTACGTTTACATGGTCAGTTTTGCGTTGTCTCGTTACCGTATATGGATAACGAGTGGTCTGTTTCTGAACGTAATTTGCTGAGTCAGCGCC
>JGI24159J19872_10000641_pt1 | contig 33160 bp, 22 predicted proteins | sample Ectturendosymbi4_FD_19872 | JGI IMG/M metagenome (IMG submission 19872) | reverse complement strand
CCCAGTTTTCGTGGTGAGTACTGTCAAATTGTTTATCCACAAATTATGTGCTTTCCTTGACTATTCTAATCACAAGCAATTTTTCCTTGTCAAGGCTTTTGGTTCCATAACTTCAGCCCCCCCCATAGAAAAAACCTGGCTGCGCGCCTGGTTTACTGTCTTGTATTTTTAAAAGTGCTGTCTGCCTCCATCAGCCACATTGTAGGTACTTCACAAACTGCTTAAAACTGCAAGTTCTTTGTCTTCGTTCCCCAAGCAATTTTGCAAGTCTGTTAATGCATTGAAGCGGGCTCTTTCGTTCACAGACTCTGGTATTAGTACGAGGTCATTTATTAATTATATCTTACAAAGACCAAAAAACAAAAACGACCAGTATGCACATATAGCCAGTGTATATCATACGCAACGAGGCCGCTAATACATGCATGCAACGTATTAGTGATTTCCTGTTCTGGAATACCTGCTCCAACGACCAACATGGTTGCACACAAGTCGCCAGCGTCATGACAGCAACATGCATTCGCGCTGGATAACTAAAATAAATGGAGATGTAGACGAGAATATAACAAAACATCACAGCAACCGCTGACAAAAGAAATTTCGAATGCCCTCCTTTGCAAATCTTTGCAAAAAGCCAATTGCTTTCTTTTGCAACGAGACAAATGTTCGACGTTAACATGCTAGCAACCGCATCGTCATGAACGGGCCGCAACCAGGGCAACTGGGCAAATTCCCCCCCGAAATTTTTGAAAACATGTTTAGTTGTTAGGCACAACAAGTTACAATCATTTTGCCCATCCCTGAAAATAGTACAACAACAAGTTCCAATCATTTTGCCCCCCTTCCGAAAATATCAGTTGGTTGCGGCCCTGGTCAGAAAGTAAACGAACCGCAGTCACGTTTTCGTTAAAATTATATTTTGGAATTTTTATAAAGTTATATAGTTGATAAGGCAGTCTTCGCCTGGCTTGCTGCAAAGGTTGCGAATACTAAAAGCGGATTTTCTTTGCTTTTTTTGATGTGATTTTTCCTAACAAGTACAAAAGTAGATATGCGAAGCGGCCATACACCTTTAAAGCAATGCAAGCAGTAATTTCAAAAAACGCTAAACAAAGCTTGGAAAAGTAGCAGCGTTGCTCACAAAATAAACCTGCTTTATCAAAAACAAACACGATCAGTTAGTCAGGGAAGTATGGTCATAAAATCATACAAAAGCATTGGGAAGAGTAACTAGTCAAAGAATAAATCAGGAGCTGTGAAATAAATATCGAAAATATAGAATAAATAAGCCAAGAGGTTGGTTGTGAAACCAGGGTATGTTTTTGCATTTGTGTGCTGACAAATCACGGGAAGTACGGAACACAAAAATCAATCTAATCGGTTAAGTCTGAACATCCATGGGAGGGCTGCGAGCAAACGGGTGTACCACCAGACTGGTTTGCCTGATTATTTTGCAAGTGTGATGTGACAGTGAAGGACATCAGACAGTAGAGAAATAAGAAGCGATAACTTAGCCACAAAAACAAACCATCCCACACAATCACAGTGTTTTTTCAAACTGGGATGTCCAAACTTTGGGTCTGACGTCTAAATAGATCCGGAAGGAACAGCATGGAAACGACAGCTGCCCGATACCGGCAAGGAAAATAGCTGTGCGGTATAACGCATGCCACAGCGCTGCTGTTCTTTGGAGTCCATTTGTCATGAAGCTGATGTAGCTAACCACAGCATAAATAACTTTACACGGTTCGGCTAATTTTGAAAAGGGCCCCATTCAGAATGGTCATTGGTAAGACAATTTACTGCAGAGTCGAAAGAATTTAAGGCACAAAAACAGCGAGGTGACAACAATCAGAATGTTTCTATGCAGATCGAAAACACATGAAAGCGGATGCATATAAGGTCAGCTCACTGGATCATCAGTGGGAAACATGCATTGACAACGAGTTGACATTTTTCCCAGTTGTCAACAAAGAAAGCTTCACTCTCCAACAAAAGCACAGTGAAAAAGTAGTTCAAGCGGAAAGCTGGTGTTGCAAGTGACTGGATACTTCAATATGCAATGACCAGTTCTTTCTGAGCCTTTTCTTTCAAAATGCATGCAGTATTTAAAGAAGCGGCATATTATGAATCAACAAAGCCAATCCGGTTCAGCCTCGGTAATGAAATCAATCTTAACACGCATACAAGGCCGAATCATCTTTGAAATTATTTTAAGGCGCCTGGAAGTTTCAAAATCGAAGTTTTTCATTTCTTTAGTTTAATAGCTTTCTTAATTTGTCTTGCAATGCATCAAAACGCGCCGTGGTTTCATCGGTTTACATTTCCGATCTGGAATCATTCAAGCGTCGACAGAAAAAAAGGGCAGTGCAAAGCTGTCAATAATTTAAGTGCTGCAAAAATAAAAAGTAGTTGAGCACGGTCGCTATTATGAATCCACAAGTTTTCACTGGCGTGAGACCCCGAGAAGAATGCGAACAGTTCTGGCTAATTCAGCGTCGTTGGTCAGTGGGAAGAACAAGGTCGTTGGCACACGGGCTCTCCTCCGGGTCTTTTTACCGGATTTTGTTTTGTGAGGCAGCTTCTTGTCGGTGACGACCAGGTATTGCTGGCCGGCCACTGGTGCTTGGAAACACTTGGAAACCTTGGTCGTGACTTCCATTTCGATTTTGCTGTTGCGTTTGCCTTTCATAGCCGGTGCCATTTTGAGCCTTTTTCCCTTGAGCTGGAGTACGTTTGACAAAGACCACTTGGCAGTGTCGCCATTTTGTGAGTTTTGACGGGTCACTGTGGCGGTGTAGGCTGCAAAGAAACGAAGATTTTGAGTATATTTAACTTGGCCTGTGTTTCATCACAAACATATGCAGTGACGAAACATTTGGACAAAGCTGTTGTATGTGTTGACAACAATGACGTAACGCTCACACTGATACAGGATTCCCGCTGCTTTGGTTGTTTTAATAAAAAGATTTCACACCTGCATTTGATTCACTCAATAGCACGGCAAAAGTTCTTCGACTGGTGAGCTCAGAAATATCTCTCTTTTTGTCACAAAATTATTTAGTATTTTGCTTATGCTACGTATAACTCTTTAAATGACGTTTACGTACCAAAATATCCTCTTTTGAAAGTTTTCTTCATGGCCGCTAAGAGTTTGGGCTGGCAATCTGCACAAGAAGCCATAAAAACTGATGGTTAGCTTATCTCTGCTGTTAGTCACTGAAATAATACAAGTAGGCCTACTTTAACAGAAAGTTCGCACTTAAAAACAAGCAGACCTCGCAATCTTCAGCAACGGTAAACACATTCATTAAGGCTGAACTCAGTTCCCCTCGGTTTTCGTGCAGTGCAGAGGACTGCTATTTTGGGTATGCTTCGCAAGTCAATGCCAAAATCAAGTTCAAGATTACAACCGTATTATTTTCTCTGAAACGACTTCATCACTGAGCCTTTGCGGGGTTCATGCAAGCTGTCGTGCAAAAACTGCCTGTAACAGATTGGCCGCCCTTGGCCAGAAGCGACAAAGCTTAAAAATTGAGGCCATCCATTTAAAACGTCTTACATTCATTACATTTTCTCAATTAGCCAAATGCTGCTTACCTCGTGGCAGAGGCACGATCCGCCGTTCAGCATTGCATTGATGAGTACGGGAGTCATAAGCTTTAGTTTCACAGCATCTGTGCAAAATCAAAACAGTAAGTTTTACTTTATTTCACAAGACAACAGTTTCGTGCTGCCCAATCTTTGACGATAAAACACATTATAGATGGAATTCCTTAAGTTTTAATAAATTTTTAAAATCTTTTTTGTTCTATGAGGTAACAAACCGTTACCTGTGAGATAACAGACCGTGCATACAAATGCTGCAGACAAAACTCTCGGAAGAAAACACATCAAAATCGAAGAAACGTATTGTTTTAGTTTCTAAAAACAACACGTGATTGATAAGACAAAATTACCCTAATTTAACCCAAACTTACCTGCCGCCTTCGCTTTCGCCAATGCTATCGTGAACGTGGTTTCTGCAGCACGTTTGCTTCTTCGGGTTGTACATGTTCGTTCCTCCGGCACAACACTCCTTTCTGCGTTTCCGACCTCCGCGCCGTAGTTCCTCACCGCAGCACAAGTCCTTGTGGATGTTGTATATCCGGTCGTCGCACAAACCTTCGTTTCGACTCAAAGTAACGATGTCTTGACCAGGTATGCAAGCCTGTTGAAGCAAGTCATTGTTGCATGATGCCAGGCGCACAACTACTAACACTTGCCCTGCTACTCAGATCGCTTACGTGACAACAGCGGATCAATCTGATCACAAAATTTGACCAGAACAATGTCTAAAGGGGAAATGTTTGTAAACGAGTTATGCGTTTGAAGTTGCAAAAAGTTAAGAAAACTTCATGGACGCTCCTGAAAAGCTTCGCTCTTCTAATGTGACGCTATTTTTCAAGGGATTTTATTTCATCGCAAGAAAGCAACAGATTGCTATGTAATGATTTTTCTTTGAGAGAAGTGGATCCAGGCAAAAGAAGTGAAACATACAAGACAAATAAATTTTGTTATTCTGCCGGCTTCCTGCATGCCAGCTTCAAAAATTTATATTTACAAATCTTACTTTATGGAGTAATTAAGGGGAAAATCGTTTAAGGTACCCTTAGTCAAACGTGTCAACCAATTGCAATTGATGATATTCACGAACAAATGCCAGCATGTAAGTTTTGCATGCTGAGCAAAACGCCAAAAAATTAAGCTACGTTTTTGCGAGGTGTTTGAAAGGTTGGTGGAGCTCAATCTGAATAAAGCAATTGGCCCATACGCTTTTTTATGCAAAGAAGCGTGTTAGCCAGAAAGTGTGTTAAGTTCACGAAGCAGCTTGTATGTTGAGTTCACAAGAAATTTAAAACGACGCCGCTTTTTCATGCTTGTTCAATTGTTTCCTACCTTTCGCGATCCGTCTATTCTCCTTTCATCAGAGAAGGTCTCATACGTCTTGTTGTGCAGCTCACACGCCTTTGTGTCCGACGGGTTCATTTTCAGAACGGCTTGGAGATCACGGTAACAGACGGTGGTGTTTCGATTGTAAGTGCGTCCGTTGCAGCAAAGGAAATTTTTGGAATCATACGACACACCGTTGCATTGTTTCAGTGGGACTCCGCCTGCACTCGCAAGAAAAGGTCAGGCAGTCAGACAACAGGAAAACTAGTCTAAATTGTTAAAGCAGCACACTGAAAGTTCCATGAGTTCTTCTTTAACAAATCTCCACTGATTTAATGCTGTCAGTTTTTGGAAGACAATTTGCATATAAATGGTCATGAATGTTTTTCACCCAAACTCCCTTGTTTCTGCTTATCACACTCTTTTCAAAACAGGCGCTTGTGCATTGACCGTAAGCAATAAAACGAATTGGTACCTTCGATACGCAGATAAGTTCAATGAGAAACAAAGTTTCTTTTTTTAAAAAAAGAAAAATATATTTTTTGGCTCACCAATAGCCTGAACTCCCCATTCGGTGCAATTGTGAGTGAAGGGATCGTAGGCGGCATCCAGACAGCACCGACCGTTTGCCACTGGAAACAATGCCTGAAAACCAGTTTGTTGAACGCAACACGTGTGGCTCGAGGTGTGGTAAGCTTGCTTGCCGCAGCACTCCACGCCACGGGTAGTTATGTAGGAGCCGTTGCAGCACTTGCCGTTGGGATCTGCAACATTGAGAAAAAAAGTGTGTCACACGTTAGTACAAATAAAACTGGACCAAGGTTTTGACCATGTTCCGAAATCAAGCTAGTTTTTAGGTGTGGCATAACGTGCAAGGACTCTGTAAAATCAAAGAAGTGGAGAATAAAAATAATCTACGATGGTACTATTTTGTGTGTGCTTCTGTGGTTTTTGATTCCTTTTTGAATGCGTGTTCATGGTGTCCACTGAGTAAACAAAATGTATGTCCTGCTCATCATCACAGTGTCTGATTCCTTGCAGAAAAAATGTATTCTTGACAGATACTCCCAGTTCGTTCAAGCAGTAGCGAAACAGCCAAATTTGTTGTGGAATCGAAAAGGGCTCTTTTGTGTTTTCACTGATTTCATTTCAAGGCTTACCTTTTGCAAAAACTCTCCCGAACGTCTCGTTCACGTAACAGCAGGCCTGGGTGGTGGTGTCGTAAACAGCATTCCATCCGCACATTTCTTCGTTTTCTGTCTTGTTTCTTATAGCTCTGTTTTCGCACACCTGGTGTGCTGGGTCGAACAACTCTCCGGAGCCTGCGGTATGGACAAACCATTGGAAATAAGTGACAGGCCCTGCTATCGGCGCGCAAATCAAATTCTAACATTTCTACCGCGTCTTCACAGGTTTGTCGTTCGCGCAGAAATCAGTTAAAAGCGCGAAAAACTGCATGTGATATCGGTAAGTGGCGAAAACGTGTGTGGTAGCAAATCTTCTCTAGCCACAAAATATTAACATTTTACGGCACGAGCTTTCAGTCAACGATTGTTTTTCGAGCGGAATCAATAAAAAATCAAATCAAAATAACTTAGCATTAATATGTTATATGAATGGATACTGAGCTTACCTTGACAGCAAAACTGATTTTCGAACTGTTGCAAAATTCTTCCTTGATCACGGTTATCTCGGCAACAGGTGTAACCGCGATCTTCACAACGGAATGGTCTGTTGTTTTGATCGTAACAAACGTAACCATCGCAATATTTCGTGGGCGGTAGGGTCCACACGATTTGAACCATGAAGATTGCTGAAAAAAGATAAATTGAGGGTTTCGAAAACGAAATCGTCTGAATGGGTTGCATGCAGGTTTTTTTCAATTAACCACCAAAAAACGTGAGCGTATGGATGGCCAAAGAAGATCATCTTGTTTTGCGCATGTGACGAAAAAGTGAGAATCTGGCAATACTTATTTCAGCTTCAATGTCGATCTTCAGCATCATTTTATGCTCTTGAAAACGGCTCAGGGAGATGAAACGCCAAAGTCCACGCAACATTAAATATTGTCTCAAACAGAGTTTTTCGAAACTGTGTTTGAAAGCAAAGCGATGCGTTTAATCCAGGAAACTCATAGGGTTTTGTGCTACTGAACGATCAAGTTGACAAGTTTTTTTGCAAAAGTTCGTGGCTACCATTGCATCTACTTTAATTTCGCAAAGAGCGCTTAGAGTTAAATTCCTTTTCTAACAAAAGTTGAGTTAAATTTTCACCACTTCCAATGGAAGGATCTTCGCAGGAAGGAAGTCTGCGTCCTGACCACCTAATGTTCATCGTGCTGGCTGGGACATTAAGAGTACGCGCTATATCAGTTAACGTGATATTTGCATTTTTTGCTTTGGCCTGAGTTAAGTTTGATCATACAGTGAAGTAATACTGTGTTCACGACGTTCCCAACAGCTAACAGCTGTGCGTTTCCGAGTTAACGCGATGCGGTAACTGGAAGTTGTTGCGACAGATGAAGCAAACAGCTATAACTTTTAAACGAAATTAATCTTTGAATCTACACGTTCTATTCGCTTTTGCATGAAAAATAAGTTGCAAATGAAGTAGCGTTTGCTAAATAGAATGTTTGAGATTAGGGAGCGAAAATGTTTAAAAAATCTGCGTAGCTTCTACGCAGGTCGATATCAAAACTTCAAAATCGATCCTGTGAAACAATAACGGTATGCTTTTGGAAATAACTGAAGACTTTTAACACATGTACAAAAGTAAGGTCAAGTAGGTCCCATTTAAGAATTGCAGTTTGATCTGAAACTAATAGGAAACAATTTCAACAGATAACCATCACATAAACCAGTTATCAGATTCCTCACAGGAGGCAGTCGGCGCTAATAAAAACAAAACTTCAGCAAACTCATTCCTTTTTTTTCGTGACAACAGACAATTCACATGAAAAATGCCTATTCGCACTTTCTATTGCAGCCCTTCACTTGTCATAAAAATCTGCGAAATTGTTTAGTTTCTACGTCATTTTTATGGTGTGGCTTCAGACTTCGCAACATAAGTCGAAAAACACACTATCATCTACACTGCCCATCGATTTCACAAGATTTACAATATTTGTGTCGTTGTTTTGTTGGGTCTCACCTGAAACAGCCACGAGTAAGAGATTCTTCGCCATGTTCTCGTTTTTCACCAACAGTAACTCCTACGAAAATATCTTTCCACAGTATTGTCTTGATGTGATTGCCAAAATATTTTTAGCTCCTAGTCCAATGCTAGTTTTCGTATCTCTGATAGCTGCTGGAGTAAGCAGAGATATTTAAAGAATGACCTACTTTTTTCTCTCGGCCGGGGGGTTTTCCAATGAGGTCAGGATTACCACTACGGACAAGCCGCAACTCGTTCTACGCGCAAGACGACGCAAGCTTTTTCTCGCGACGTAAAGTACTCACCGCGCAAAGCGTTGCTTGGGTTTGCGCTGCTTTGCGTAGGGTGCGGTCAGTCAAGCGAAACGGTCACGAACTGAATCATTTCGACGAGACCGCCGAGCAGCGAATTTCCGGTTTGCTGCCATGTGCTGACAGCAGCGCAACGGTGTAGATTAGAGCGCATTTTTCTGTACTTTCAATTTGCGTTGAGATGTTGATATCAGTTCGTTAATACTTGCTAAGACAAGTGAGACAAATCTTCAACTAAACGGCTGTTTTTCCACGCTGACGCGGAAAGCTTGACTGTCTGTTGCAAGAACGACGCCATGATGTTGATGCTGAGGAAGGCTTGCGCAGTTCTGTCATGGCGGCCCGCGGTAACAGCTCTCCGGCTACTGTGGGTTAGTTCACTCGGTAATAAGACTCAATAAATTTTTTGTAGCTAAGACGCTTCGTCACAGTGGCCTTCTGCAAAACTATCTTAGATAGCGAAGTATTAGGCTCTGAGGCTAAATGTTGCTTTGCAGACAGTGCAGTTACTGTTAGTTAAGCCTTGAATTATGGTTGTTGTCAGGAAGGTAGCAGTAGGTCGTCATGTTTTGTTTTATTTTGACTTTTTTAATATTTACCCTATCAGTACGTCCGTTTTAACAAGACCTTTATTTAAAATGATATCATTTCTGCATGAACTTTCCTGGTCACAAAAACAAATTTTCAGAGTGGTAGTTTGCTCACGTCAAAAGCACAGAAAACTAGCTTTTTCAACGAAATCTTGAACCATTTTAGACAGTTTTTAATAAACTGTTGTGTTTTGCCTTTCTTGAATGTGAAATCTGTTTGGCTTCGAGAAGAGATGGTTTACCAACTTCTAAAAAATTAAATGAGATTTTAGTTAGGTCTTGCATGACCTGGATTTCAAATGCAAAAGTTTTTTTACTGAAATTTGTGCTGTAGATGTAAGAGGTTGTACCAGCCCTACGCATTCATACATTACATCTAGGTACAAATGATTCCTCTGGTCCTAAATCAAGTACGTTTCCACAGTTTTAGAATGCCCACACCATACAAATGTTATGTTTATTTTCATTGTAGATAACACTGACTTTGTTACTGTCAATTAAATCCCATGCCTATCAATTGCTATAAGTAGCATGTTAGATCAGTGTTCAGCTTGGATAAGACTAAGTAGCAGCTTTTGTAAAATTTCACCTTATGGGCATTGCTCATTGGCAATTATTTTAAATTGTATAAAAATACAAGTGTCAGTAACACAGAAGTACTGAGTATAAACCACATTCATCTTCAAGAGATGTCCTCACAACACAGCAAGTTTCAGTCTTTTCTATCTCATGCCACTGGCTTTGATTAGATTTTTAGCTAAAAGTTTACACAGCATCTCAGCATGGATTTGAAATGAGTATTCATGTAACCCAGGGGTCTGCAAATACTTCATGGGTTTGGCCCTAAAAAATAGTTCTAAATTCTTAGGACCCAAATGTTTCATTAGCATGTAATTTTGTAGAAAATTCTTTCGAAATAAATATTGTTTTTAAGATTACTATTGACAGTAGCAATTTTCTTGCACAAAATTGTATGAAACATAGCACATAAATGGTAAATTATTGCATTTATTCTGTCTAATGAGACTAGCAGAGTTTAAGTGTAAATTTTAATCATTTCATGACCTAGCGTTGAAGGTCGTGCTACCCAAATTTGGGGGTCATGACCCACTATTTGTGGACCCCTGATGTAAGCCACTGAAGCGAAGATATGAAGACTTCAGTTGAATGGTTGTTTAAAAAATAAATGCACGACTACAACTGCCTCCAAGAATATTAGAATATATCCAATGACCTTGACTGCATCTTAAAGATACACAGAAATTGTTTTACTGACATAATTTTCAACTTCCTGCACAATGCTTCTCCAGGAACTTTTGTTTCATCAGCTAAAGATGAACTGTTGAGACCTTGTGCAAAATTTTAGTAGAAGTTCGGCAGGATTTTGATCTAAAAATCTCAACCAAATTGATCTAAATCTTAACCAGTATTATGTACTCTACCCACATACTACATTGATGCAATGTGAAATATTCTATTTTGTTTGTGTGTTGCTTCTTTTTCGCTAGTAGGATGCCATTTGAGCTTGGTATAAAACATTTTGACAGTCTTTAGACCTATGGCTGTAGATACCTCATTGTGAATTACATTGTTTATGCTGTTTAAATACTAACTTTGGTGACTACCTTACGTTTCTAAAAGAATTCAATGCATCATATACTTAACATATATCATGGTGATACAAACTAAATACACTTTTAAATGTTCACTGAATGTATTGGACTATTTTGTTGTGACCGTACTCAAGTTTCATAAAATTTTTCTGTTAGTAGCTAACTCATTTAAAAATCTATGATTTCTTTATGCCAAATTTTGCATGAGGAAAAATGCCAATTTAGCCCAAAGCTAGACAAAAAAGCGATCGTAAACAGTCCAGTCACTGAGCGAAAAGTATCTTGAAAAGTAATTTTTAAATGTAATTTTTTGTTTCAAGGTTTAATACTTTACACAAATTTTTTTTTGTTTTCAAGATTTAATACTTCACACAAAGTCCGTTGCATTCTAAGACCTGTTGCCCACTTCGTTTATAAAGTTCGTGCTATCTGGCAAGACCATGAAACCTTGCTCTAATGCTCTTTCAGAAACAGATATGCTGTAAATGTTTCTAAACTTCTGCTGGTGTAATTCTTGCACAGTATATATACCTGGTTTACTGCAATTTTTCCCTTTGTCTTCCCCTTAAGTTTTCCCGTTAGGAGACTTAGGTATTTTTTTCTGGTACGTGCTGGTTAAAGCAAAGCAAAGAAAAACTTCTCTTTTCCCCTGATTTGTTTTGCGCAATATTTCAACGATTCGAAACGTCATTCAAGCATACAGGGATGAGTTTGTACGAGATCCTGCACACTTGACTTTTACTCTCGCGTCAACGTACAATGGCAACTGGTGTAGCAACTGATAAAGGTAATTGTTACACACTTATTGCTACAATTAGTTCTAGCACTTGTACCTTCGGAATTTTTCCGTAAAAGTATTTTTTTTGCGTTGTGGATATGAGAAAGCGTTACACATTTACCCTGTTCTAATAACAGTTACATTTAATCTTGCATGCAATTGTAACAGAATGAAGACAATGAAAATTGGCACCTTTTGAGTGCGTCATGCTTTTCATGTTTACGTAAGAGTTAGTAAGAGTGCGAATGGAAAAAAGCAGGTATTGTCAATTCGTTTGATGCTAATTTCCAACGATTGCAACTTGTTGTGGCTGCTGCTTGTCCTGGTGCGTCAAGTTTATGCTGTGTTTATGGTTCACCCTTCGTCCACCGGTGAGTTATCTTCCGACACGGACCGCAAAGCACCCGCGCGCTCGGTGACAACTGCGTGTTAAACACGATAGTATTGCATTAAATCGTACATAGTATTTGTGTGTTTACTCGGGTTATTACCAACCGCTACATCATGAAGATTTGCCAAGTTACGTCTGCAGCGTTCTGTGCTATTGCTTTAGTTTCTCTCTCTCATGCTTTTGCGTGGAATGTCCTTAAAATGTATCGCAGCCTGTTCCCTTTTGTTTAACCCGTGCAGGCAAACAAGAGGGAACAGGTTAACTGCAAAGCTAATGCGCTGGTTACGGCACCGGGTAATATTTCTTTGAATCTCATCAAAACGTCCGACCTCAGAACGACCACTGTGGAATGTAATCGCCTCAAGCACCAAAATATCTGCGTCCGTAGCGCTTAACAACAAGCATTGCTTGCATAGTACAAATTAAGGCCGAAACCTTTTTGCGGTTGTTGATACTTTCAAAGCCGATACGCGCCGTTTAGCATGGTTACACGCCGTTGAGTAGTTCTTCTTAACCAGCGGGCCGCGAAACAATTAAAAATGCTACAAAGTATTTGGTATTGACTTCAAACGTTTCTTGAAAATTAGCCTATTTTCTACTGATTTGTTTTGATCTTTGTTATATCCAATAAGAAAACTCAAGTTTCGCATTCACTGTAAATTGCACGAGTTGTTAATATTTTGTTTACCTCTCATATATAAATGTTTATCGTTCTACCGCAATATCTCAAGAGTGGGCTCCACACAAAAAATCATCACTAAAAGTGGGCCGCAAGCTGAAAACTGTCCGAGGCAGCACTGCCGCAGCGCGCACGCTTCGATGCAGCTTTTGCTTTGACCAAAAATTGCCGTTTTTTTTTGTCAACGACATTGTTGATAAATTACTGTGCGTTGCAGGTAGCCAGCTCGGGCTGTCCTGGCAAGACCCGGCGTGGGTTCCTCACCTGACCAAAGAGAATGTTCTCGACTACTTCGCATCTCGCAGCAACCCTTTCTACGATCGCACTTGCAACAACGAGACGATACGCATGCAGCGGCTCGGTCTGGAGCATTTAGAGTGAGTGGGGCGTTTGTTCTTGATTTGGACCGCGCCACTTTGGCGAAAGCTGTCTCAGTCAGAAGAAGTAAGTTTAGTGCCGGTACTTTTTTTGCGCCGGTACTTTTTTTTGCGGCAATCTTACACAAATTGCGCGAAACGTGTTCGCGAACGCGGTAGTAAGAAAATTTACGTTCCCATGTTGCACCTTCAACCATCGAATAAGCATTTGAATGAGTGGAGTTCTCTGTGGGTCGAAAACTCTCTCGCTGCGGGTACACTGCGGCTTCCATTGCGATCCTGCTTTCCTTCGCGGTCGCTTGGCATTTTCAGACTCTTGAGTGCTTTAATCTTTTTAATCCGGATCCAAACCGCCAGAAATGTTTAATTTGAAAAAATGCAATATCTTCAAAAGCTGACGCGATCGAGAAATTCTGATTTCAGATTTTAAGCGAAAAGCACTGAAACCACCTTTGCAGCGCAATTGATTTCCCGTTGCCCAATTTTATTCATAAACCAGAAATCTCTTTGGTAATTTGCATAAAACAATCTATTTTCGAGCAGTTAATGTTTCGAGATCCCAAGTTTGAATCTCCAAAGATTAACTGGCGTCGGAAATTTAAAATCTTTCAGGTTGTTAGGACTTGTTTAATTCTGCTGCGCGCATCTCCGTATAGTTATTCGACTAATTGGTAGATTTGATTTAGCACGTGTCACCAAAGCTAGCAGGCTGGGTTCGATTCCCAGTCAAGCACGGTTTTGCAAACGCGAGTCCTGCTTGCTGCTTCGTGCCGACGCTGGGTTTGCTACCACCTCTCGGGACGTGATGTCGAAATGACTTTTCCAGCGGTGTTCGCGCAGAGCAAGGTGGCGTAATTTTATTATTAGCTTCTTTTTACCGAAACATGCAATGCTCTTTCACAACTGAAATTAGTAATGCAAGCGTTTTTGGGAACATCTGGTCGGAAAAAGGACTGATAGTAAAGGTTGTCTTCGTTCGCTTATTCCGTAGGTCCAAGCATTGTTAACGCGAACTCTTCACGCACTTGGATTGCAAAGTTGATAAGGGAGTGCCTTGTTTAAACAAAGGCAACTCAAGCACAAACTTTTCATCGTTAATCTCAGTACACTGACTTTGCTCGTTCTGGTCAGGTCTGCACTGAGTTTGTTATTGACGAACACCTTTGCAAACACCGCTGTCGTTCGTCTTAACAGACAGTCGGCTGTAATTTTTGCTACTTGTTTCCCGCTCTTTCCGTTCAATTCAAACGCTTGTCCAGCGAAGTCGTGGTTCCAGCGCTTTGGATCGGTGTGAATTGGTTATGTCAAGGGTTCTCAACACCCCCTGGGGGTAAATTTGATGACGCTGAAGTTACAATACTTTGCGTGCCACCTTGTTTTTTTGCCATGAATGCAAATTTTATGATGCAGGATTTATTTTCATTTGTTATCTTGCATTACGCAAAAGCATCCAAACACTGCCTATACTTTTAAGCATATATTTTGACACTTTATATTGATCTTTTCAACAGTAGTACATTTTTCTACAGCGTCAGTGAGTAAACAAAAAAACGGGTAAATTTTATGTTAGGAAGCTGGCAAGGGGTAAAGAGGAGAAAAAAGGTTGAGAACCCCTGGGTTATGTGCTAGTAAGCCTGCCTGCGGTTGTTTGAAGCTTGGCTTCCTTGTTTGAGGCACGACGTCAGTGTAGTAGCACATCACTCGCCGGTGGGCGTAGATGTAGGCTTCATTACACTAAATCAGAATGCGAACGTAAAAAGCAGGCAGCATGAACACAACGGCAGCGATTAAGAAACGGTGCGCGTCTGTCGGCGAGTAAGTAGAAAATGACGACGCTCAGAACAACCGGTTACAGTTGCGGTAGCAAGCAGGCGAGATTGCTCAAGGATCCAATCACAGTTTACGAGCGGAGCACGGTAACATCTCACCACAGTCAGGAAGCAAGATCTAAGTGTCTGCTTTTCTCCTGTGAAAGACAGGACTAAGCTTGGTTTGATTTGAGTAAATGTAATTCTAGTTCGGTTTCTGGTTTTAGCAAATCCACTAATTTTAATTCTGATCTAATTTAGAAAAGCTAAAAAAATTCTAGTTGTCCAAGTCTGTCCGGAATGCACTTGAGCTTTCAAGTCACCCCCACACAAATGCTTTGTTTGCCACTCGCAATAAGCAAGCGTCGGTCAACCCTGTTAGCAGCAGGCACGGCGGTACGCGAAAGCGGTCAAGTCGGTGCTGGCACGCAGGACTGATGGAATTTGATTGAGTTTGGAGGAACACACGACGTCGCTTCCCACGTTGGCGTTAAAGCGAATACTTACAAACGATGAGTTCACCTTTATTTGCGATGGGTTTTAACTTGGCGTGTTATTTTTTGGTATTCCGCGGTATTATGCTGGATTGCCTCTGCGCTCTTGTGTCAGTGACGTCTGGCCGGGAAAAAAACTGAAAATTCGACTTTTTTTGGCCAATCACCCAGCATCCACTCCAACGCACCCAGGGTGTTGATTGTATAGGAAAAGGCGTTCTGTCCTTCCAGCGGTTACGATCAAAGGCGTTAGGTCCATCCAGCGGTTACGATCAAAGGCGTTAGGTCCATCCAGCGGTTACCGTAATTTTTGTTCTGCTTGTGGTCCTGAGGTGGCGCACTCGACCGGCTTTTATTTCAGGGTGGAAGGAGAGATGAGTTTGAAGTGCGTGAAAACAGTGAGTTTTCAAGGCCTGTGATCATTTTAAGCGTGTTAAATTAGATTCGCCCGGGAAGACAGGCATTATTTTTATTACTTTGTTGTCGGTTGTTCCGATATTTCGTAGGCAACTTATTTTCCTGCTTGAAAATCGTGTATCCAAAGCAAGCGCCTTAACTGTCACCGTACAAAGGTTTAACGTCTGATGCACGTGATGCTTACGGCGAAAAAACAAGCTTTTATTGCCAACCTTAGCGACCCCAAGCGGAACATTTGTCGATGACGGCTTCGATCCGCGCGTAAGAAATTATCAAGATGCGGTGGTGTAGGAGGCGGGGGTGATAGGGGTGCAAGCGCACTCCCAAAAGTTTGGATTTGTCGTAAATCCTTCAAAATCTGGGCTAAATCAATGAAAATGTTCGCAAAATACCCGAAATTTTGGGCAAACTGCCTGAATTTGCGGATAAAAATGACGCCCAGCGTTGTTTGATTTTGAAAAATTGACGCCCAACGCAGGGAGAATCGAATGAAGACCTCTTTTTGGAAGTCTCGGGCAAGTTTGGGGAAAAAATCTTTCGCACCCCCAAAAATTTGCCTGCTCCTGCACCTGTCAGGATGCGGTGGTGGGCACTCGAAAGAAGAGCCTTTGAATCACGGGTCCTTAACCTGGGGATCGTGAATGTGATTGGAAGGGTTAATAGGCTTTGTTCTTAACATTTCGAAAGGGATAATGGGCTTTGCACATATTTCGATTACTGCTACGATGATTTTACAAAAATCTGTTGCAACGTCTCTTCTTGCGGGGCCCGTAACCTTCATTGGGATGTACAGCACTAGGTGTTCGTAACCCGCAAATGTTTGAAGGAGCGTTGCTTTGAAAGGTTAAAACCTTGCACGCTTCTTTTCTGAATCCACGAATGGGACTGTTTCAAGGGCAATCGCTTCAAAAGCATCTCCGATGTGTAACCCCGTGTTCACAAACGGCGCTGCCGCGGCCAACGCCACTGCGACGTCTCAACGACCTGCGACGCGCTTCGTCGCATCGTCCGACGGAAAGCACCACCCGGTGGCTCGGCCCGGTGTCGAGCACGTGACGGAACGGGTATCTGTCGGAGGAAGCTTTTGTTGGGAAGTAGTCGTGTGGCTTTAGTAGTTTCATTACCCTGGTACTACTGACGCGAGTGGAAAGTTTTTAAATGCTTTTTCTGCTGTTACGGAACTTTTCAAGTGATCGTACCTTTACTGTTTTTGACATTAAAATTCGACCGCAGTGTGTTAACAGTCCGCGTCACCTGCAGGTTGCAACCGATGTCACGTCCTTGTCTGTGGGACCAGGGGCATAGCGAAAGGGGCACAAAACCCCAGAGTCGAATCACTAAGGAGCGCTGAAAAGTCTCAACAATGTCACAAGTACTTTCTTCAGTACAGTACATTTGGTCCGAAAGACCATGGATTCGAACATGGGGGCGCCAGACTTACATGCCCCGGGCGCCAGTCTTTTCTAACATCGGCACAACCCTGCTGTGAACTAAGAGTGAGTTCGCTCAGTGGCCAAATGCTGGTCGAATACAATCTTCTGAAATGAGTTTCTAAATTATTTTCACTGGGTTTAATTTTTGAGTGAGTTTTCGAAAAGGAAGCAGAAACGTCTTTTTTTTCAAATAAACCCTTCATCGCTTTGTCATGGAATCGCTTACAAATTTCGTTGCATGGATGAAAAGGTCTTACACAGAAAAAATATAAATTCGTTGGGAGCGCTCACTATGCAAATTTCCGACGTCAGGCAACTGCCGTTGACGGGTCGCGTTACCCACAACCGCTTGACAAAACATATCCAGTTCCGACTTTCGGCAGCCTGTTGCTACGACAATCGCTTTGCAGTTACAGTTTACAAGTGCCACTCGCCCACGCAATTGTTCTGTTCCTCTTGCTGCTGCGGATCGGTTAATCTTTCGGACCGATATTTTCCGAAGGAGACCGATGTGTTCCGAAGGGAACCGAAATTTTTCGAAGATATTTTTGTGGCGACACCGTTAAGTTCGATCCGAAACCTGTTTTGTTTGTTTTGTGTGCGAGCCGCCCGTACCTGAGCCTGCGCTGCGTTGCAACACTATATTTGGGGTCGTTTAAAGGTGCTTGTCAAGAAAATGACTTCGGTGTTTTACAGCCGCTCTCGTCCATCGGGCACATGGAAAAAGGTGCGATGTTTAACGTACTGCTGGTTGTCTGTTTGCTCGGACAGGAAATGCGAATTAAAATAGAATTACCACCCAGCAAAACATTGATTCGTGATGCTTGCGATGTAAATCTGAAAATTACCCGTCGCAGTTGCGACGCTGCGGTACTTCTCAAGCAGCATTGTGACGTATGGCGTGTATTGTGCCTGGCCTATTTTTCTGTTCAGAAAAGGCCTTGAATATTTTTTAACAATAACTTTTTAAGATTTTCTTCGAAAGCGCTTCGGCTAAATGCTGCATCGCAGTAGCCGCAGCCACTCTTGGCTTCCCTTGAAGAAAAAATGACGTTTCAAGCTGTTTGAAAAATGCAGTGCTCTTGGAAAAGAAAAGAAAAACGAAAAAAAACGATTGAAAGTGCTTTCGTATCAAACATGTATTAATGTCACCATGTACGAGGCAATGGCAGACATGTCGTTATCATCAGATCACTTGTGTTTGAAATCGCACANTTTTTGAACAACTTTGCCTTCAAACAGTGGCNCGAGCCGAACCTTCCATACCATTCACTCGCATTGTGTCGTCACCGTGTACTCGCAGCGCAAAACATCATTGCTTATTAAAGGCGACCCTTTACGTCTGTGCTCTCTCGCTTGCAGGAACATGGTCGGGCTCGAGTACGTATTGTTGCATCACCAGGAACCCATTCTGTTCGTTATTCGTAAGCAACGTCGCCAATCGGCGCAGAGAGGTAATTATTGTCGTCTGTGCAATCGCCCGTCTGTTCCAGCACGGGCCGTCGTTATGTTGCCTTCTGCCAGGTATTGGGGTCTGTCATCGACGAGGCCGTTAAAAATCTCCGTAGATTGCGAGCACAATATGCGGGGCGTTAATCGTGGAACTTCGTAAATAATGTGATACGAGAACGCGGTCGTGGCAGTCGGGTGCATGTTAGGTTACTTGGATAATAAGCTGAAAGTGTGACTTCGAAATGTTACGGTTCGCTTTTAATTGTAAACAAATTGACGAGATCGAATATGTTCGCATAAAAAAAGATTGAAAATGTTGGCAAAAAACAGCAGAAATTTTCATTTTGTTTGAAAATGCTACGAACAACAGTGAGTAGTGAAAAGAGAGTTAAACTGACGAACTTCCGATTCATGTAACAGTCCTCCAATTCTTTTTCGAATGCACAAAAAGTGCCAAGCCCCAGTTTGTGCGTAGTTCCCATCTTGTACAGTGCGAAGTTTTGACCTAGGCTTGGTGAGACAGTAGCTCGAGATGGAATGGATTGAATTAGAAATGCTCTGCTGACAAGTGTCAGCGAAATGCAAAAAATACCTAACTGCAAAGGAACGTAATTTCCATACTTTGCTGGCAATTTTTGCTCTTAACGTGAATTTACATGTTTTGAAACTTTGATAACAATTGTTAATTCTATGCCCGAGGCTCAACTAACCGCTGCCGCCTTTTTTCCTTCCCACAGTACATGCTTTTCAGCGTGTGTCTCACGTTCATATTTGCGTCGCGACGTCCGCTTTGCGTGAATCAGGTGGTTCCGTTTCTTGCGGCAGTAATTTTCCCGAGTCCGCTTTGGACGGTGGCGCGCTTCAGCGTAAAAATAGAAAAAAATCAATGGCTAAGCGAACGCGTCGACCACCTTTGAGACGACATTATCTCATTCGCACGTTTCGTCGACGTAATCGTCACACCATCCTGCGACGTTTTTGGAACGTCCTGTTGACTTTTGGTTTCTCTGTCCTGTTTCGTGGTCCGGTACGCGCGAACCGGGGATGTGAATGTCTGCCACGTCCTTTGGCTCATCCTGCAGGTATTGCAGACCGTGCATTGATGGCCGCGGCCATAATGCGCACCTTATCACAGGGGTTCTTGAAGTTTGACTCAATACTCCCAGAGGGTTGTTGGGATTTAGATGTTGGGCGTATTCAACAGTGTTGGAAAGTAAAGTCCATGTCCAGATTTGTAGTCCTCGTTCTAAGAACTTNAACCTGCTTCCATCCAGATTGACTTTTATTTGATTTGATGCAGCCTTTGCACTGACCTTTTTCCTCACTTCACTAATGAGTATTTCTTTACCAGTTCTGTTTTATTTCTTACAATTTTTGTAACTTTGTTGAAAAAAGTGCATCAAGTTTGACGAAAATTTGACTTAGGGGTATTGAGGCGTTGAAACTTTAAGCACTACTTATAAGGAAGCATCGCTTGAAACGCGTTCCGGTTTTGTTGCATTGCGTTTACCAAAGACTCGAGCTGCGTTCGAAATTTGCTCATGTGTAGCAGCGGAATGCAGTGCCAAAGTCGAAGTCTATTTCTGACTTGCTCGACGTCTATTTTGGATCTGCTCAAACTTATCGCCGTCTTCGTTGTTGTTCCTGTGGTTGAAAGTTCCTTTTTCGAACTGTTTTTTCCGAATTTTCAATGTTATCTCAAGCGTGAAAGCGAAAACCGTGCATTTCATTCGAGTTTCAGCCATTTTCTCGCAAATACAAAACGTGGCCGGCGATCGACGTATCGCTAGCGGTTTACGGCGTAGCTGATTGGCTCCTTCTCGCGCCCGGCGTCGCCAAGCTTGGAAAATTTCCTTACTAAGGGCATGTTTCGAGATTTTTTTCTGTAGTCGATTGTCGTAACGTTGACTCAGTCGGAGTTTCGCCGTCTGAGTGCTTTTGTGTCTGAAAGATGTTTCTGTGATCCAGTGTTCAACAATTTAAACGAGATCAACGCAGAATTGTATTTTCGCCAAACTTTGGGAAATACGGGATCGCTGAATTGCGTTCACTTTTGTTTGCTCGCGCCTGTCCAGCTGGACTGTGGCAAATTTGACAGTGAGCGGAAAATATGCAGCTATTGCTGAAAACCTTCCTTATTTCTCGTTGCGATTCCTTGTAAAAGAAATAGTTTCTAAAAAAATATTTCAGTTGGTAAAAAAACGTCTATAATGGACTCCTGCTCAGGGCGTCCTTGTGCTTGCCATCAGAACAATCGTAAAACTCTTTTGTGCTTTTCATTTTTTTTGCATTTGTTTTGATAGAAAATCGCACGCGCTTTCCACGTTGGCAACGAAATTTTCGTATTGATATTTGGAAAAAATTAATGCTTAATTTCTGACTTAAGCTTAGAGAGGAACGCTTCATCTAACTGGAAAGGATTTGCTGCTGCGTTTGGATCTTTTCCATTAACAGTAAAACTTGAGAGAATTGCCGTCTTGAAAACGTTACTGAGGAAGTAGCTGAGAAAATTTAAGGGGGTTCAGAAATTAAATAAAACGAACAATGGCCGTTCGTGAAGATGAGAGAATAGAGAAAATATGTCGGAAAAGACTATCGAAAAAAAGAAATGGAGAGAATATATCGAAAAAGGAAGTATTGAAAAAAAAGAAAAAAGAACACGAGAGAATATATTGGAAAAAATGCAACGTGGTGCACTGTTTCATTACCATATGTAGATTTCGCTTTAACTGGTAACAATGAAGTTACTCATCACTTTCGAAAACCTGGTTTTACCTTTTAAGGAAATCAGAGCCTATACCGTTGTCTCAGGAACGAAGCACAAGCAATTTGTGAAATGTAAACATTGTGACTAGGATGGCATAGAATTTTGCTTTGATGGCGACAGCGCACTTGCCCACGCTTCCGTGGGACAAGTGCCAAGCGTAGGAATCATCGCGAGCCATGCGCGACGATTCATTTCCAAATTGCAGGGTTGACCGTCAGTCGGGGTTCCGTCACCGGTTCCGTCTCTTCCTTTCGGGAGGTCGCCCTTGCAAGAATCGCCGCGGCTTCGCGCGATCGCCCATAATTAGTCCGCGCTTTCATTGTTTTCGCTAGCGCGACCACATCGCCCCGCCTCCGCGTTCCCCCCCGCCGTTGCTCGCCCGCTCGCACTGACGCAACGCAGTGTGGTGCCGTCATATCGCCGGCCTTTGATTCCTCGCCGAGCAGCGGCGATGAAAGAAGCCCGTCACCGCGAACACCCACCGCTTGCGCACTGACAACTGACAAGTGCCCACTCGACATGCTGAGACTGTGATTTGGATTAAACCAGTGGCAACTTTTTAAACCGACCTGTCACACGCTTTTTAACCCGCGAAGACTTGAAAGAACCACGCCTTTCGACTTGAAAAAAACGCATGTGATGGTTCGCAACCACGCGCCGGTTTGTAATTTTTCCTTTTGTTAACTTTTCTTTATCGTAAAATTTTCTTACTCTGACTGCCGTCACAAATCCTGGCGGTCGGTTGGTTGGACATGAGCAGTTGGAAAAAAAAACAGGTTTTCAAGGTTTTTGGAAAACATCTTGGAACGTTTTGTGTAGATGCTGCAGTAGATTACTTTGCTGGTTAAGAGATTGTTGAACTGGATCTGCGCTTCAAACTGCTGCTGTATTCTCAGAACTATGCGGTTGATTGGCCTGCTTTACTTTGAAAGCCCAACCATTGCTCACTACGTTGCATGATCGAAAAGCTTCTCGGATTTCCAGCGCGTATGTCTTACCCAAGTGCGAGGGCGGCAAACTCAGTAAGTTGCCATTCATGTCTTTCACGCCCAAAGTACCGACCGTACGTTTCGTGGACGGGGCGAAACCACACCTCGTTGAACAGCTGTCAAGGCCGAGGGTGACTNGAAAGAGTTTTGTAAAAATCCTTGTTTGTAAAAGTAAAACGCCGTGTGGAAGGTTGTCTCCTGGGACCTGCTGAAGCAGCGTCAATCGAACAGAGAGCTTATCAAGTCACTTGAGCCCCCGGGAAGTGGCGCGCGCCGCCTCTTACTGACCGCCAACCGCTCCTCCGCTTTGATATTGTCCGGCGTCCAAGGGCGTCGGGAATTTCAAAGCTTCCACTGACGTCAGCGGGTTGCGGCCGGTGTATGCGCGGGAAGTAAGTGCCTTTTCACGCGTTTCTACTTGATTTTGAACAAGGCTTAACAGGAGCTGTGTTTCAAACGGATTGACGTCAGTCAGTGGCTGGTTCGCTCTCCTGTCCCTGAGAATGTCCGCCCCCCTGCTGTCTTGGGCAAAGGTTTTTTATTTTGTTTGACTTGAAACTTAACGCCGACCCGAGCACCTGTTTCACCAACGTTAATCACCCGCGTTCAAGGCTAGCAGAAAACTTTACTTCAATGTTTTGCCAACGTCGCAGAGTTAACTTGTCGCGCGATGCAGCCCTCCCCACCAAGCATCGTTGCTAGGCAACATTCTTAGACGCTACCTTCCACGCCTGTTCTGCTGACTGGCGAAAGTTGGTTGCAAGCCGCCTGTCTTTCATCTCAGCTTTTCGAGCACCTTTATCAGCCGTTAACCGCGTGTTGGATCGCTGTTGCTATTGACTGCTTTGTTGTGATTCCGAATGTGTGGGTGAATCGCACTTGTCCTTGATCGCAGTCGAGCTTCTTTCGCAAGCACCCTTGACCTTAGCTCGCTGAGATTCTGCGGCATTATATTTTATCCCACCGCACGTCACTCCAAGTAGCAGGGATTCCTCGGGAGCACTTGAACGGAAAGCTTGCTCAGACCATTTCCATCGCGACTTGATTCAATCAAGTCTCCGTGTTTTGATTTTGCAACGATTGAGTGCCACTTCCAGCCATCGTCTAATTATAAACGAGAATAGGCAGGTTTGAAAACCCTCCAAAGTTGCACTTTGAGTGGCTTTTTAGTTATTTTTAAACTTCGCGCTTGTTTTAAACGCATGAGTATCGGAAGTCTCTCGTAACACATCCATCCGACAATCGCACCCCTATTCTCTTCCCCCTGAAAGCCCGTTCCCCGCACCGGTCTATATAAAGGCAAGCTACAGCACTGTGAAGCGTCCGGGTTGTAGAATCATGTCCACTAAGCCCGTCCGAATTGGACGTCAAACTGTGGTCGTCATCCACTAAAGGGGTTGCTTTTGGCAACGTGACGAATTTATTGTAAGGGGGGAAGTTGCGCTGTACTTTGATTTTGAGTAAATGCAACTTCGCTATTTTTACCTGTTCCAGTTGAAACTCTTGCTTCATTGTGTGCTACCAGTAAATGCGATTTTGGCCCTGAGCAGGAAACTTGTTTCCGAAGTCAACAAAACGTAGAAAAACGTTATTTTTCTGTGACCTTGTTCCACACACTGTGAGCTTAATGCACCTAAGGTGATCGGAATGTTTTTTTTTCATAAAATTTCCGTTTTCTGCGTTGAGCCGTTCATACGACGACACGCCGACAAAACCAGTGCCGCTTTGCTGTCCTTCATTTGTCGACCAATACCGTCGCCGCCGACGCTTTACGGCGTCTAATAAGATATTACCTACCTCGCATCCGTTGAGTTCATTCCCGTCGACGACAAAACAAACTTCGAAAAACGTTCGCATCATGACAAACACGGACCATGTAACGTGACCGCTGCAACGACAAACTTCGGCGAATCGGACAACGACGCACACCCGCCTTTCGGGACGTCAGCGATCAGCGCGCGCGATTGCACGGGCGTGATGCAACACTTCGGCTGACGTTTGACTCTCTTTACGGCAGTAATCGCCGAACGCCAGTGGCTTTTCACCAACAACAGCAACTGCCCGCACGCCGTTCATGTTCCGCTTCGGTACCGGCGAACTTTCTAGAAAAATTTGTTCGTCTCGTAGGACAAGGATTTCGTCACTCGCACGACTTAGAGGCAACGGTGATGCAACATCAGCTGACGGAACGTCACACTCGTCAGAGAAACGCTATTTCGCCGGCGTGTGTTTTCTCATACAGCGCATGCGTCAACAAATCAGTTCCTTCAGTGCGTTCCAGAATTTATTGGCGGCGGCCTGTTTGTGACACCAGACAACGTGCAATGGCTTTGAATAACAGGACACGATTATTGCTCGCGGCTTGGGAAACAGCGTTCGCCTCAGCTTTTTGTGACGTCTCATGCGTTTTGACTGCTCATATATGACTCACACTATACAGATGTTCACCTGGAAGAGTCTTCAATTGTATGCTAAGTTTCGTTATTGTGGCACGCCGCGTTGACACCGCTAAGAAGAAATTTGAACGGGATCGTTTGCAAGCGAAACTCATTTCTTTTCTCTTCATTCTCTTTTTCACTCTTTAAAACACTCTTTTTTTATTTTCAGCGTTAAGTTTTTATTCCACATCTTGGCCACGTCGTTCTCAACCAGCTTTTCTCCCTGTTGTTTTGAGCTTCATCCGTCGATTTGTTGATTGGTTTCAATCCTCGTCACCAGCCTCACACCAGAACCGCCGCCAGAAAGTCTTCAGTAGGGGGGCTTTACGTTCGTGCAGGGAGGCTAGACATTGAAAATTTGATAAAAACTCCACTGATTTACACTGCTTCACATTTCAATTTGGGGGGGTCTTGGTACTTCATTTGGGGGGATAAGCCCACCAACCAACCCCCCCCGTGGCGATGGGACTGCCTCAGACGTTGGTTCAGTTTTACTGCTTTCGTTGAACTCCTATTTGTTTGTCGCAACTTCTCCGATTATAGGTTTACAGCAGTCCCCGGCCAGGCCGGCCACTTCAGGATTACACGTGGCCGCTACACCCTACGTCTCAACAGAACTTACAGGGCCGCGATAGTTCAGTGGTGGAGTGTCAGCCTCTCAACCGAAAGGTTGTTTGTTCGATTCACGGCCATGGAGTGAATCGCCGTAGCGCTCCCTGAGCAAGAGCGCTCACCTCAACCGCCCCGACAGGAAGCAAATTCCAAGCTTCGGCCTGCCGCCAATTGCCGTCATTGAGATCACATTAGAAAAAAAGTTCCAGCGCATTCGACCGCTTTCGCGTTGAGCGGATTGCGGGTAGGAGCTCAGAATGTCTCAGCCCGTTTTTTTTTCGCCCAGACATTTCGGTCATTTGTCCCATAATAGTATCAAAACCCGCCGTAACAGCATTCACAAGTAAATGTTTGTGGACGTTATGACGGAATTGCCGAATTGACGTAATTTTTTTCGGTCATTTAAAAAAATTCGGTCCATTATCGAAAAAAAAACGGTCTGAGCAACGTCTCGTTGGTTACTTTTTCGCTAATTCGCTATTTTCTTTTATCTCTTAAGCTGCGGGAACGTCAGTTTCGTAGTCCTTGAATTACAAGAGAAAGCGGAAATTTTTTACCAGGTTAGATCACTAATCTTTTACTGTGTCACTGGAAAGAGTGGCCCGCGCGTCAAAGTCGACTTGGTTCGTCTTTGTTCTTATCTTGACATAACTCGAAGTCATAACTTGCCACAATCAACTCGTATTTTCACAAGCTGCACTATTTCACCCGATACAGCTGATGATGCTTTTCTTGCCAAGGCCAGGAGTTTTCGATCTGTGGCCACCAGGGCTCCATAGACTGACCTCTTTTTCAGGCAACAGTATCGACCGTTGCATAGTGTCATTCCAGCGTTTGGAGCATGAAAGAGTGAAAAGATCTTTGGGCAACGTCAGAACAAGCCCTCGTTAGCGGAAAGCTGTTAACGATAGTAGCATTTAACAACTAGCATCGATTTGGAAGTGGAACATTTATTCCCTTAATGCTTCGAGTTAAAAAAAAAAACTCTTGAAAACAATATTCTCCGGTGTTTGTTTATTCCACCATCCGTGTGCAGCTGCATTGGTACAATACGTCATCGTTCTTGCTCGAGGCTTGATTGCCAGGTTACAGGCAGGTCATGGGAGCTGCCCGGTGAAAGTGGAAGTCAGCTGTTGTTGCGTTTCATCATTATTTATCATTGTTTGCTGAGTGCGGATGAATCATTGCACCGTCACATTTACGCGCGCCGGTGTTCGCGAAACGTTTTTTTTTTCAAAATTCAATTCCCCTCATTTCTCCGTGGCGCCGTCGGTGGCCTGTGCGACTGGTCCAGTGTGGAAAGCGCACTTGCAAGAGACGCTGATTCTTATAGCTTGTGAGCGGAATGGACGCTGTCATTTTTCATGTTATCGCATCGCATTTGTTGGAAGACTCTCAAATGTAACTTGGTGCAGGGTGAGCATGGGCATTGCTCCCATGCGCCTTGAAAAGGGGCAAGGGGTGTGGGAGTGGGGGTGAAGGTGCCCTTTCGCAACAGCGTCACAGGTAGTATCATGGGTGATCAAGGTCGACTTAAAACAAATTTATTGCACCTATACCCTCACCCAGAAACTTGAGAATGGTTTTCTATAATTATGTTATTATTTTTGAGGTCAACATTGTTTCTGGACAGAAACAAGCACAATTCGCAACGATTTTTTTGTTTTTCATAAGTTTTTATTTCATTGCCCCACTGCTCCGGTGTCCCTGACTTGGAGAGAAACACACCAAGCCTGACGTCGAAAAAAAGGGTGTTTTTTACGCTTGTTGTTCAGCGTACGACTCGATGTGGCATTTCTCAGCCCTTCCTGAATCTCACGACTCAACATTATGACGCGGAATTGAAACCGAACTCCCACGCGCGGCGCATCACAGTTCGAGCTTAGCATGGGTTTCGCAGATTTTCATCGCCGAGTATCTCCGGATATTGAGGATTTTTAATTTAAGTCCTGTTTTCTCGCCGAGATACTGTCGTGAGTTCAAATAAATAAATACCATCGTGAGTTCGTGCGCTTTTAGCAATGCTGAGTGTAAATCAAGAGAAATTTGGGTAAGTTTCCGTTTGAATGTTTCCCATGAAATTTCTTATTAGTGATTTCCCAGCAGGTTTCTGTTTTCCTGAAGCAAGTTCCTTCACCGACGTGCCGCTTTTTGCTTTTCAGTCACCACCATCGCCGACTACCACATAATAGCCGGCGTGGTCTTCCAGTCCCCTGACTTGTCCTCTATTTGCAATTCGCGACTGGTAAGTTGCAGCGCGGCCAAGACCTCGATGGCTCCATGCACGTACGAAGCCTAATTAAACCAGGGGCTCGAAACTACGGCCCGCGAAGCCATTTCAACGGGCCGCAAAGACATTTTCTCATTAACTGTTGTGAAGCGCCTTATGCGGCCCTCTGATAAAAACGTTTGGAGACCCCCTGTTTTAAACCGTTCCGAAAAAATCATTGTTTTCAAAACGATAACGTTGTTTTCGTCATCCCAACGCACTCCGGGACCAGTTGCCCCCGGCCCTGCTCGCGTCCCCCCGAAGACTGCGCGTCTGCGGTGTCTTTTCAAGAGACTTGGGGTAAGTGAGCCCTGCTTGGCCGCCAGCCGGCCGCAGGAGTCTGCCCGAAATGCGCCCGCACCCCGGTGACGTTCGAAGTTTGAGTGTCAAGAACGCCGCGGCCCATCCGGCCCAAATGGCGACACCTCGTGCCTGTCAGTCTCGGGCAGTAGAGATGGCACGGGCCACTAATGGCCCGGTTTTTGGGCGGGCCGCTAAAGGCCAATCTACACAGAAGACGTGCCAGGAGTTGCCAGGCGCAAATCTTTGTTTGTTTTGTTGCGTTGGGTAATTCTGCGCCCGTGCACGGCTCGGCACGGCAACTCCTGCAATAAAAGAAACAGAAAATCGTGCGCGGCTACTCCTGGCAACTCCTCAGTGTAGATTGGCCTCATGGTTGAACCAGCGGCCGCCGCTACCGTCAGGAAATGTTGAAAAAACTTTCAAAAAATTTTTTTCGGGTAGGAGAACCACGCGGTGGCATGGAAAGGGGGGGAAAGGGGGTGAAACCAGCTGGCTTTTGTGGAGACTAGTAATTTCAAATAAGGGGTTCATTTTTATATGTACTAAGTCACTATCGCTCTAACAGTTGAATTGTTTTTGTTTGATATTTGCAACAACTGCCATCTCTATCGGGCAGTGTTTGGCAGAAAGTTGTAAATTGAATGCTGTCTGAAATCGTTCTGTTCTTGCTCCGTCTCTTACGTCCCGCTAGCGGCGAAGCACTTTCTGTAAGATTGCTTTTTTGGCAGATGACGACTTTCCACCACTTAGAATCGGCTTTCACTGAAGGTGAGACCAGCGATTCTCTTACTGTCTTTCGTCGATGTATGTTCGCCTGCGTTTCGGGTCGCGCGTTTTCGCAGCATGACGTCAGCGCGAGTGTGTGCCGGGCAGTGATTTGTTATTTTGCAAAAGGAAGAAAGTCAATCTGAAGAAACAAGCAATTTAAAACAAACCCAAAGTACCTTTCATAGGAGAATTGACCAAAACAAAAAAAAGCAAGTAAATCAAAACAAGGAAACAGGCAAATCTGAATAAGCCCAAATCAACCAAACTTGCGGAAAAAACATGCCCGAATTGCGTTTTACACCACAAAGCAAATGCTCGATGTAATTTCAAAAACAAGCAATTCGCAAAACACACAAATCTGCAAGCAAACAAGGAACCCAAAAATGAAACAAGCCCGAAAACAAACACCTCGCAAGTCTTCAAAACAACCGGGAAAGTTCAGAAAAAAGCAAGTCTGGATTCGCGGGTAACCCGCAAGGTTGCCAGCACCAATGCCAGGCGGTGTCGTTGCACTGGACGTGCGGTGTTGTTGTCGCAATTTACGACAGCGTTGTCGTCAACGACCTGCGAAGGCGTTTGCTGGCCAGTTGCGCCGGATGACCAGAAAAAGGCGCTTTCGATGAACTTTCCGGTGGTGAACCAAACGGTAATGCACGGCAAACGGTAATGCTGAACGGTAAACCAAACGCCAAACGGTAATTCTCTTTTCCGGAGGACAGCTCTCCTCGTAGCAGTTCCGCTTGCGATGGCATCGAATCGACAACAGCATAAAGTTGACGGTCAAAGGAAAAACACCGCCCCCTCCCCCACTTTGAAAGAATTAGGTAAATGCGCGGTTAATTGAGAACCGCAATTAGTTTCCGTTTCTCTTTTGCGCGCGTGCTTGAAGGAATACATAATAGCAGCGCCCGCATGCGTGGGCGGCAAGTAGCGAAAGTTGCATAATTCGGACGGTACTTATCTTCCACTCACGCGTTTTTTCACAAGTTTTTTCTCCTACTCTTGCGTTTCTTTTTCTCCTGCCGCTCTCTCGCACTTCCGCGTTTTTTTCTCGTGCAGCTCTCTCGTACTCTCGTTACCACCCGGCCAAAGGCTACTCGTGGCAATTCAAGGAAAAAGAGGAAAAGGAAGAGAAGAGACAGAGCGCAACGAAGAAGGAAGAGCCCGGCTCGATGTTCCAGTGGGGAAAGGTTGACACCCTGCTGGCCGGGCTGACCGCCAAGTTCCCTCATAAGTTCGTGCAGGTAACAAGTCTTAAGACCTTTTTCACGGCTCAAAAATTTCCGTTTCGAAGAGAAAAGTACACAGGTAAATTTTGGAAAATTTTCGCCAGCGATTGCGGCGTGAAGGACTATCAAAACGGGATTTGTTCAAAGGTTTATGATTATGATGCGAAGGTTGTGTTTGTTTAAACTTTTCGATCCGGATCAAATCCGGCGATTAAACTTGTCTGTGTGACAAAACTTTGCCTTTTTTTAAGCGCAATTTCACACCCGCAGTAGAGTAAACCTCGGTTAATCCGAATCTTCGCCCAAACCGGATAAAAGCTTCGGTCAAGTCGAATCCGGATTAACCGAGCTTTACTGTAACTGCGTTCCCGCAGTTTGCCAAGCGCGTGGTGAAGAGTTTGTTTTAATGTTTCCCCTTCTTTGTATGATACGAGCCGTAGAAAACACGAGGCCGTTTGAAGTTTCCGATAACGATTTTAAATCGATCATTACAATGTAACTGATGTGACCTAACAATGAAGTCTTTGTTAAACTTATTCGTCGAGTCCGCAGCGAACGATCAAGCGACAAACAGTGAATGAAACAACATGAGCGATGTCAACCGAACAGTGACGCAAAGCCAAGCAATTAACGGCGCGCAAGAAACATGCACTCGCGCGCGTGACACTACAAGAAAACAAAATCACGTCAAATAGAGAAGTGACATTTCAAATTACTGAGATTTTATTTGTGTTAGCTGAACAACACTGTCAGTAGAAATGCCACTGTCACTAACGGCCGGACATAGCCAGCGCAAACATACCACATGTTCACCCACATATAGAATTTAGTAAAGTAACCCATGTTGTCAGCTTACCCACGAGCAGCCACTGATGATAAATTGTTTTAAAGCTGGAAATGCAAAGTGCTCGAATTGTGCAGTAAGCCTTCGAATCGGTGTACTGGTGACCTTCACATCCAAAATTGCAGGCAATCTTCGACTCATGCATCCATTAACAGCAAGTGCGTGAGGTCGGGCCAGGTCCAAGTTGGTAATTCTTTCATTTTGGAAGAAAGTGTCATAATGCTCGCTGTGGAGTGTCGCAAGTGGTCTGCGGGCACCCATCTCCGTCGTAGGCCACACGGCTACTTTCACATTGAATGTTGCACTCGTGGCGTGCTAATGGTGGTATCGTGCGTGGTGCTATCCCTTGTACCCAGCTGTTAACGCCGAGCACGAGGCTGGACAGGCCGCAAGTACCGTTTTTCAAGTTTTCGATGCGACGCGACCGGGATTCGAACCCAGCGCTATAGCTTCAGTTGGCATCTGTGTGATCTTTTCGACTCGGCGCCATCGAAGATCTCCGTCGCTTTTTCGACCGGACGCCATGTTGTTTTTTTTCGGTCGATTGAAGCGACCTCGGCGCATTTTTGTTTCAGACGCGGCCTAGGGAGAAACCGTTGCCGGTCCAAGATCTTCAAAAACCCGAAGTAAGACCCGACAAACCGCACTCCGGACCAGTTGCCCCCGGCCCTGCTCCTGTCGACGCCAGGAACCAGCCGCTGGCCAGAGCGCCTGTTGTGTCATCCATTCTGGTCAAGCAGGAAGCGAAACCGCCGCCGGAGAAAATGATGAAATTGATGTGATTGGATACCGCCGCCGGAGAAATTGATGTGATTGGCTTCCGTCGAAGCCTTCGTTTTCATTCCCGATTGAGTCGGTTAATGTTTGGCGTGGAGCCTTTGCCGCGGACTTTACAACACGAGCTGGCGCCAATGATCGACAGCAACTTTCTCCTTCATGTGCATCAATGTGTCGGATGCAGGCCCGCAGCCGGGTTTTACGGTTTAGCGGGGGGGAAAATCCTCCTTTAGGGGGGAACAATTTTTGTTATTTGTTTAAAACAAATTTTTCAGGGCGCAACAAAATTTGGGGGGCACTGCTCCCGAATCCCCCCGTGTCTACGAGCATGGTTGGATGTTGCTTGCAACTATCCCCCTTGGTTTTGTGATAAGAGGGGGAAGGCGGTGTACCCGCTATATTTTTCAAAACAAAAAACTGTGGTGTTCACACATATCTTACCTGACAAGAAGTGTGCCGCTACAGCAACTAAAGACTGGCGACACGTCCTACCCCTGTGGCCGCGTGCCAGTGGCCAACCACGTCACTGCGCGAGTCTGCTGGAGTTGTGCGTGATGGCGTCTGATGTTTCGAGGCACTGGTGTGGCGCAGGCGGCGGCGGACATTTCAGCGACGCGCTGTTTCCGCCGTCATTTCTCGCAGCAATAAACTGCACGAAACGAGCTTGATGTTTGATTTTCGAGGTCGAAAAGAAGCAGCAGTTGTTGTTCATACGCGAGATAGGAGCAGATACCCATTTTACACTGCACTGCTATGGGATTCGCGTTAGATTGGGAATCCCATAAATCGCTCAAGCAGGACCGCGACTCCGTGAGTGTCTCACCGAGCTGCTTGAGCGCGCATTGTTTCAACCATATGCGATTCAGCGAATCCAACTAGCAGAGGTAGGTTGGGAATCCGATAACAAGGGATTTGATTGAAAATGATATTGGGCGGTTTGTAGGCTATTAAGTCTTGGACAACCTTTTCTGTACTTGTTTGATGCTAAAACCACTACCGTGAACAGATTAGCCTATCCAAGGTAATCTTTAGCAAAAATGACGGATTAATTTGTTTAATAGTTTTGCCTGTAGGCTAACTACACCTAGTTAGGGAAACAATCAGCAAAACTGAATCGCTTGAGCAAACTGAAAGATTATTCGGTAGGTTACAAGACATCAGATATTGGACTGAAGGACTATTACCCCAATGTTGATTCATAGGTTTTCATTACACCTTGGTATAGTAGCATTATTCAACCTCTGAGCAAAATATGTAATATTGGAAGTGGATGACGTCAGTATAGGCTACACTTTGTATCCCAGTTATGTGGCTATGATTTCCTTAGTTCATAATGGAACAAAATGGAGTAGCATAAAATGTGTCATAAAAGTTTGTGAAATTGGTTATAAATTACCTAGTGTTCCTAGATTACGACTTACAAAGTGCTGTGAATCCTCATATTTGACACTCTGTTGTATTGTACTGCAGAGAGTAGACTGGTTAATGATCTTGACTGAAATAAAAAAAGTGGCTTTGCAGTGTAAAAACAAACTCCTGCTCTGTTGAGAAGCTGTTCAAATTCTACTAAAGTAACTTGAACAGTGCAATTACGATGCGACGCGGTTTTCATGACCTCAGCGCCCAGCAGTTCTCTACGATTTTCTCTGCTGGCTGTTATTTTTCGGACTATGCTGAATAAAATCACGTCTCGGCGATTACAACCACACCTACGAAAAGCACCTTTCTGTAGTGGA